>Ga0157364_1002428_pt1 | contig 17313 bp, 10 predicted proteins | sample AttsexASBM2_FD_111476 | JGI IMG/M metagenome (GOLD analysis project Ga0157364, IMG submission 111476) | Fungus gardens microbial communities from leaf cutter ant in Ribeirão Preto, State of São Paulo, Brazil - Atta sexdens ASBM2 | ecosystem: Host-associated > Fungi > Mycelium > Unclassified ... | reverse complement strand
TGTGTGTGTGTGTGTGTGTGTGTGTGTGTGTGTGTGTGTGTGTGTGTGTGTGTGTGTGTGTGTGTGTGTGTGTGTGGGTGGTGTGTATTGCTTTATGTTATTCATGTATACAAACAAAATGAATTTTTTCTATAATAATATAAAATTTTATTTACCAGTGTATTGCCATAGAATGTCCAATGCTTTACAAAGCCTACGACATTCTTCCTTGTAGTATATACAATTTTCATTTAACATACCCTTTAATTCAAGTTCAGACTTCTCCTTCAGGGCCTCAATAGTATTAACTTTAGAACAAATCATCTAAAATATTATAAGAACATTAAAGAAAAAAAAATTAAAACTTGATTTAATGTTATTAAATTTATTTTCAGATAAATAAAAATGATATAAACTTGTAACAAATCATAAAGAATCTACTTATATCTGTATATATTGTTACCTGTATTGAGTCCTCAGTAAGACCAACTACTCTCAACCATTGTTCTAACAACGGATATTGTATCATGTCTGATGGTAATGAATCGGCCAATTTAGCCTTTGCCGCAAGTTGCTTGGAGTATAATTTTATTAATTTTGCCTATAAAAATGTTTAAATATATAGATATATAAATAGTTTAAATATAAATAGTTATTGTAATGCATTTAATATTATATACATATATTAATTTAAATTTGTTTATTTCCGTGATTGTATGTTTATTTAAAATAAGAAGATAAACACAATGTACTAAGAATAAAAGTTATGTCAAATATCTTATGTAATTTTCAAACTATATAAATTTCTATCATTAAAAAATCTTAATTACAATTGTATCTGAACCATTGTAAATAAGTTTCAACTAATGCTATCATATCTTTCAATGGAATGACATGACAAATTTTTCAATCATAGACTGAAAACAACGTATTTATTCAAAATAAGCATACAACGCTCAAACACGATATTGCACATTTTATGGGAGTAAAAATTATGTATATTGAATGTTATATCCTAACTTTCCTAAGATCAAAATTTTTATTATAAAAATATCTTAAATAATTTTGAAATTATAATCATATTATAAGATAAAAAATTATAAATAAGTTCCAAATACAACATTATTTATATTTTTTAATGGAGTTTTTTGACAAAGTGATATTACAAATTTCCCATTTTCAGATTGGCAACTGCAGGTAAGCATTCTCAAGAACAATGTAAACATTGTAAACAAATGTTAAAAACAGCTGATGCTGTAGTTATATCGCGAAGCACGGCGGGTCCCGAAGGCAATATTTTTCACTGATGTGACGGAGTCTAGAGATTCTCAAGGCTTTAAAGGACGCCGAAATAGCACAGTTACAACTTGTTGATGATTGACAGCGAGATGCTGCGCCGGGACGCGATAATCAGCGTAGACAGACAGATCGATCTTGATTTTCGCGCGCAAGATACAGCCGACACAGCCGACTCAGCCGACCTTCGAGGGGCCTCTCACCTCCATTTGCCGTATTTCTTTCTGAGTGAGCGGAGCATTAACGGAGCACTGAGACCGCAAATCGTCAAGCTGATCAGCGGCCAAATTAATCATAGTTTGTGCGACGTCCATAGCACGTCGTACTTTCTCCACATTTCCATAGGCTGCCATTCCTCGCGCAACGGCCAACCTAATGCGTGGATTTTCATCGGTATGGGCTTTCACTTGACAGACATAACGCCGACTACTCTTAATATTCCTGCCCCAGTCGTTTATTGTTACCGATCCACCGTATAACCAAACCACTTATCAACATTGACAACCATCTTGGCCGCCTGTCGATGACGTCAATCGATGCTATCGCCGCTACCGGGCTGTCCGCGAGCTTGACCGATCAGCACGTTCATTTGCCCTCATCTACATAATACAGGCAGAGAGAAACCTGAGAAAGGACATGATGGCCTAAAACCTGTAACCTCAAAATGTTGCCGCGCACTACTGCCCTCTGACAAAGTGGATGTAAACTACATAGCAATATCTACTTTTCAAGGCTGGATGATAAATCGATATTTGATTCATATAATCGTGTTAAGGCTTAAAGATAATAGGCACAGGCCAACAAGGAATAAGAGTCATCCAATCAGAACTCTGGTGTATAAGTTTGTGTTACGTCCCAGGAGGAATTCGACTGATCCTCGGATTTGATCCAACCTGAGGCTTATGGTGGGATACAGAATTCGTGGTTCCGGATGCTGAAGCGGCTACGATTGATTTTGTCCAGGTTGCTGATTGGCTAGATACGAGCGCTAGAAATAATGATTATAGTCGATTCTGAATCCACGGCTGCTCTCCCATTCCTCTCAAATATACGAGGAATCTTTCTATGATTCCAGGGCAATCTGAGACCGCGCGAAGGGTAATGAATATCAAAAAGCACGCGTGACAAGTCTCAAACCACTCGGGGTAGCCGAGATGAATGTAAAATTCCGGAATAATTCTTCTTTTCGTGAATGAATAACAAGGTATAACATTCAATGCATTTAATCGTCCCGTTCTTCTTATGCTGATAAAATAAGGCGGATACAGTAACCACTACGGACCTACACGACCAGGAAGGATTGACCACTAGTCGAGCGTCAATAGGAGCGCGCGAACGTGGAATACGCGAGGTACATGCTCCGTGTTTCGGTTCATTCACGACGAGGATTCAATTAGCGAAAAGTAAAAGCTTTGTTATCTGAGATGCTCAGATGGATACTCTGCGATGCTTCCAATTGACAGCAAGATAGAGGAAAGATGGAATATCAAAGCTTTTGTTGCTTCCTGGGCAAGTCCGGCTGCTGATTTCGATCGCACTAATAGCCAATCGCTTTTCATTAGTGTTGCAACGAATGATTATGTCGTCAATGTTATAATTAGTGAGAAGATAGGAATAACCACTAAGCATTCTTTGATTAAGGTTAATTAAATATATATTTTAAAACAATTCATTTCAATATATTGATTACCAAGGTGATAATTATTATTTCTTACGCGAGAGTAGTCTAATTTAAATTGGATTACGAACTAGGAATTAGAACTTGCAATTATTAGTAAAATTAGGAATTGAATTAGCAAAAGAGAGTGTTGTGTTCAGACTTAGAATAATAATTCATGCGGCGCTTAACTTCGAGCGGCCGGACAATGGGAGGAAGTTGAATCTCGCGCGCGTCCACTACATATTGCTCACTGCCGCTCTTCTGATCTCTCTTTTATGGGTGTCTTTAAGACCCCCTTCCTTCGATCGTGCCGCCGATGATAGATGGGAAGAATGATAGATGAGAAGCGTCAGATTCCAAGAGATGTCCGCATGTAGGGCTGTAATCTATAAGGATTAATTTCTTTGGAATATTCCTTTATTACTGTCGAATGAGAGAGAAATACTCACAGACTTTTATTATAATTTTATTATAAGCTGCATTTTCATGCTGATACTCGATTCAAGGGTCAAAAGAAGTCACGATCAAAATTAACGAATATCAAGCATCAATTTTGATTACGTGACCTCGGATCACGCCCGCTCGGGCTGTTAATAAGTTTGTTTGGAAAAGTCATTGGACAAAAATGAAGTTATTGCAAAACGTGACATTTGATATTATATCCCAGAGCTCTGCTTGGACAATTCGTTATTCCCTGTTATTGCCTGTGCTTATTGTCCATTGTGTTTAAGCCTTTACATGTAGCAGTAGTTAGGATGCATTTTCATGCTGTCTCTCGATGGTCATTTTCAGCGTCAAAACAGATCACGTAATCAAAATTGATGCTTGGTATTCGTCAATTTTAATCACGTGATTTCTTTTGATCCTTGAATCGAGTGTCATGAAAATGCAGCCTTATAATAAAAGTCTGTGAGTATTTCTCTCTCATTCGACAATAATAAAGGAATACTCCAAGAAAGAGATTAATCCTTATAGATTACAGCATACAGCATACGATTACGGTCAATAGTCTAGTTTCCACCGAGGATCAGATTTAATCCGGATCAGAAATGTAAAAATCAATCAACTACAATTGAATATTTCCCTATTACAGTCGAACGACAGAGAAATGTTTAGCAGAACTGTAGTTGATGGTTCTTACATTAGCTGCATTCGGCAATGCAAATCTGGAGGAGTCGGAATGCTCTTTTTCTATAGTGCACGTGACATATACTATAATATAAGAGCACACTCTGACACTTCAGATTTGTATTATCGAACGCACCTATTCTGATCCAGATTAAACCCTCGGTGGAAATTAAATCAATATAAACGCTATTCTGCTGTATGGATAGGCATCCTTAGGGCATGTTCACACTTTGATGGAAAAGCAGAAAGCGATGAAGCAGTGGCCAATCAAAACTTGTGTTGGTAATAAGTAGTACAAAAAGCGAAATTGGCTGCGTTCAACAAAGAAAACAGTTTTGCAACTGTTGTAAAATTCTTGAATATTGGTTTATACATTTAAATCCAATGAGGACTAACCTAAGGGATCAATCATATAGAAGAATTTTCAGCAAATTTAACAATTGAGTGAGCGCTCACTGGTGTATTCTTTTAGATTCAATCAGCATTTTAGAAATCTGAAAGAATGCATCAATAACAGCGAGCACTCATTCAATTGTTGATTCCGCTGAATGCGCCCAATGTCGACTACTAGCGCATATTCTGATTGGCTATTACTTTTCCGCTTTTTGTTTTTTCATCAAGATGTGAACGCGCCTTTACATCATGGTTGCGCTGTTTTCTTTGCTGAACGCAGCCATTCCCTAGAAACTGACATGGCCGTTCTTCTGTCATTTTAAATTCGAGTTAAACTGTATTGTACGGCTACGTTAATGAGAGCTCATGCAAGTTAACGCAATTTTTCTCAATGAAATGTATCAATACACGTTACCATGACTGGGAATCCTGTAAATGTACGTCGTGGAAGAATGGTGTTATCCGATTTGGATCAAATTAAGAAGAACGAACGTGATCGTCGACGAAGATTACGTTTGGAGCAGGTACGTGCATTCGTCGAAAATTTTCAACTTTGCTCGAATGAAAGAAATAAGGAATATTGAGTTACTAATTTCTTTTAATTAGAAATAAAATCTCTATAAACAAATTGAATTGTCAATTTATTTGTATGTATACAATTGTATCCTATGTGCTTGATACAAAATGTAAACATATGTTAAATTTAAAGTGACGTTTTGCATTATAGGTTCGACAGCAGTCAAAGGAGATATCAAATCGACTTTTAGAACGCGCTAAGAAGATAGCGAAGGAAGAACTTAGCAAATTAGAGAAAGATGGAAAGTCAGAACTCAAACAGATGCATGATAGAAAAATTATGGACATACAACGCAAGTATCAGGAAGATTTGGAAGATATCGGTCAAGCTCATGTCTCTGCTGTTTTGCAACCAGATGCAAATACGATAATAGAGGAAGAGGGAAAGAAAGATAGAATTATGGCTTTCAAAAGAGGAAAGGATGCCATAGAACGCATGAAGGAAACAAAACAGATAGATGATATAGAAGCAGCTCGTCAAGAAAGACTATATAGAGTACGTGAAATAGAAAATGTAAGGGCTGCAATGATAGCCAAACTTCCAAAGCCATCCAAGGAAAATGATGGGATGGAAAAGAATCCTCAAAGTATAAATAAAGAAATTTTATATGAAGCATTAACTCCAAAAAGAAAGAATAAAAAAGTTCTTAAAAAAAAATCACCTAGAAAAGTAAAAAAATCTAATCTAATGGAACAACAAAAAACATTATCACCTAAACCAGGTCCTTCAGGATTACAAAAGAAATCTTTTGTACAATCTCCTGAGTTATCCTTAAGGAAGAAAATAGACAAATATATATTAGATCATATTGAGAATATTATTGATGATACAAGTGATGATCAAATCCCAAGAAGAACAGTGCCGAGTATGAGCATTATTTCAACTAAATCTGATAAAATAAAGTACAATCCAGAAGATTACACACAAAAAGCAGATAACACGAGCAATGTCAGCAGTTCTAACAATTTTAGTTCAACCAGCGATGATTCGTCATATTTTTCTGATGCTATAGAACAAATTACATGCAATACGACTCCAAAAACTCCAGCTTCAACAGAGAACAAAATACGATCACAATGTGATCGCACTATGTATCAGAGATATATTTATGATAGGCCTCTTCCTATGGTTGAAAGAATTGATATCAGAAATGAACCAAGTGCCATGGAAGTGGCACAAGAAATAAAAAATGCAGAGAATATAGAAACGCATATATCCAAAAGTCATAAATTAAATGCTGAACATCGTGCCGAACGTCGTGGCGAAGATGCGATTTTGCGAGAGAAAGTACGGAGAGATTATCAAGCCCTCCTACAAAATCTAGATCATCTTGCTCAAGAAGAACGCAAGCTAAAAGCAAGTCAAATTCAATCTGCAGAAGAAGATACATACATACGATTACATCAGAGAAATAAATATCAAGAAGAACGTAAAAAGAAATTAAATCGTGCAACTAAGAAGATTTGCAATACAGATAGTTTACCGATCCGGCGCACTCATCTCACAGAAAGAATCATTACTTTACCACAAAAGAAAGACGACCTGCATGATAATGTACCTCATTGCACATGGGAAGATCCTCATCTTGTTAAACAGCAAGTAGATGTTTATCATACACAATGGGATAAAGATAGCGAAATGTCACGCGAAGAACAAGTATTGGATATGCTGAAAAAAGTTGAAAGACAAAAAAGATTGTTGTTACAAGAATTTGGTACCAGTTTGCCAGATAATATATTTAATGTCAGCATGAAGCCGCTCTTTGAAGATAAAATATCAACAAAAACATCAGATGCTAGTACTGCCAAGCCTTTGTCACCTGAAATTAAAGTTTTAAATATGTCTAATAGTGACGATAATAATGACTATATTAGAAAAGATCATAAGATGAAGAAACCCAATAAATCACCTGTAAAAAAGATTGAGATTGCTGTTCAGACAGAAACAACAGAAAAAACAAATCCACATAAAACGAATCCAGCAGAGAATAAGAGTGTACAAGTGGAATTATCTCAAGAAGATGTGCATATGCCACAGTCTAGCAGAGATACAATTGAACGAATACCACATCCGATTGAACCAAACATTACTATTGTTACACCAGAGACAGACAATAGTAGCAATAGTGATTCAACAAACTCTGAGATTAGTGATATGATCATTGAAATTGACAAAAAAGAAATAATTATAACACCTAAAAAGAAGAAAAATAGCATAAGAATGTCGAAGCGACCATCACCTCAAATTTATCAAAAAATTCGCTCATCATCGATTAGTTCTAAAATGACATCACCTATGAAGAGATTCTCGAGAATTCAGACAGGCGCTCGTTCAACTCCTCAAAAGAAAACAAAATGTTTGGATACATCAGATACAGCTACTAGAAGAGTTGATATTCACATGAGTGAATCTGCGCAAGTTGATGATGAGACGGATCCATCGCAAGAAACAAGAGTATCGATAGATGCTAGTGCAGAAAGTTCACAGACAATTTCAGGTCTGAATGATCAAGAGCAAGAGGGTAAACCATATCGGGTTCAGACTCGAACGAAAAGATGGATTCGGATGAAAGATACTTCAGATACATCAACGTCACTTGCAAGCCCACCACCAATAAAGCCTAAATCAATATTTGACGCTTTGGCTAACGTCACGCCGATTTTAGAAATGCTAGATTCTCCAGGACCCAGAGAATTAAGAAGATTACAGGATATTAGTCCTGTTTCTACACCAGAAACTCCTTCACCACGTACAATGATGATGCCATCAAACATTCCGCATCGTGATAAGATTAGTAGAATGCTTAGATTTAGTTTGAATGATTCTCAGACTAATGATAGTACTGTGATATCATCGATACAACATGATCAGTCTACTTTAACAGATTCATTGGATGCGTGTCAGAAATCTAAAGAATCAAAACATATACCTGCTCATATACCCTACACACATACCCTTTCACAGCCCTCATCTAAAGTTTGTATATGTAAAAATTTCCAATGTAAATTGTTACACATAAAATTTGATGATATTCACGATTATGCTTTGAAAAATTGTCCTGAAATATTGCAAAAATATGAAGATCTACAAAATTTATGTACAGAAAGAATAGCGTCTTTAACTGATCTCATTGAAAAAGTACGAAATGAACAAAAAGGTAAAGTATTAAAAAATTATTTATTTAATATGCAATTTAATTTTAATTATCCATAACATATTTTTATGCTTGTATTTTCAATTCTATATAATTTACCATTAACAATGAAATAATATTGAATATATTAATGAAATATTATTTCTGCATATACGAAATTTAAAATAGCATATATATATATATATATATATATATGCTATTTTACACACGCACGCACGCACATATATAATATATTTATTGCAGATATGGATCTTTCACTAATCAGTCCAAGCGATGACACTAGCTTATTACAATTATCTACACCAAAACCAGCACGTAATGATACACAAGCAGTACGCAGATTAATTGATAGTATAGAAGAAATTCATGCTCAACTTGCAAGAACTCTCCTTGAATCACAAAGAATTATGCGAGGAAGTGAAGAAGTTTTAAAGGATGAAACCTCGTGTGATACAGAAATCCAGCCGATCACTTCCACTCCCAAAAGTAAATTAGTAGATACTATTAATGCACATGTACAGGAATCCAAAGTAGTAGAAGGCAAAGCTAAGCCAAAAATTATTAGCAATGAAAAAGTTAATATGCAGTTTAACCGATTTAAAATGCAGCAAAACTCTCAAGCAATGTCGGCAACAAAAACGTTGGAGCGTAACTCTTGGCCCCCGTGTACACTTCCTCTTCATGAAGAAGAGATAATAGAGAAATTGTCAAAAGAAATTTTAGAACAGAGTAAAAATTTGGACAAAGCCAACACCGCCTTTGCAGCTTCGAAAGAAAATGAAGCACAGCAAAAAACGTCGCCTTTTAAGGATCTTAATTTGAAAAAGATTGCCTCATTAGAACAAGAAAAGGATAGTAGTCTTATAAAAGAATTTGCTTCTATTCCAAAGGTAAATAACATTTTTATTTGTATATGTATACTGGACATTTATATATATATACTTAAAAATATAATCGTGAAAAAGAATAAAATATTTGTATGTATTTAAATATATGAAGATTATAGCATATTTTATGATATATAAAAATGATAAATATTATTGTTATTTATAATAAAACAACTTTTACGTATGAGTTATTTTATATGATATATATACATATATATATATATATATTTATAGACAACAAAAGAAAATGATTTTATTCCTATATTAACTGGCATTCCTAAAATATTGCGCAGCCATGGAAATGTGACACCAATAAGCGCAAGACCTAAACCTCCTGTTACATTATTAAATGGACTCTATAGGTAAGATTAATTTAATAATTCTGTTTATCACTGTTTCAATTATATTATTGTTTTAAATTCTTTACATTTTATGAATTAATGTAATTATGTTATTTTTTATCTAAATAGACCAGAATTAGAATCATCAGGACATGAATTATCGACGATAGTGGAATTTGATACAACGGATACGGTTAATAAAAATAGCAAGAGCCCAGCAAAATCTAAGCCATCTCTTCACGTTGCTCCTTTACCTGTTCAACAAAATCAAAATTCCTCAACGAAACCGGCAGATTCGTTATCTAATATAAAACATTCTATTGAAAAGCTATCTTTTGCACAGAAATCACAAGAAACTATTTGCAATTCTCCCGAAAAATTAAAAAGTATGGCTGATTGTATTACAGAAACAAAAACTGATACTGAAAGAGAGTATATGCTCGAAAAATGTAATAAACAGTTACAATGTAATACAACTACAGAAGAACTTGTTTCTCAAACAAAAGATAAACTTGGTTCTTCCATAAGTACTGATTTTAATAATAAAGAAAGTAAACATAAAATGACATCTACAAGTGTGTACAGTTTTTCCGGATTATCTGGTATTTCCGAAATAACTAGTTCTCCATCATCGGATGTGTTAAAACATACTTCATCACCAGAAGAAATGGAAACAGCTTTGAAAAAATTAGGTTTAGGTTGGGCAGTTACGACGCTAAAGAAGACTCGAGAAGCAAGTGCTCTTAGTTCATCTTCGAATTCGGATGTTACACCAATAAATACAGCTAGAAGAATGATTTCTCCTACTAAGAAACAGCATAATTCAAATGGCTTTCCAGATATTAGTGATGTATCATCGATATCAATCAAAGAAGCCAGCAAGAGTACCGAGCAAGCTGTACTCTTAAAAGGAAGGACTTCCACGCCTAAATTTCAAAATTCAAATTCCAACAGTGAAAGATCCAGTACTACAAATACATCTGAAAGCGTTCAAGATCCAAGTGACAGTTTAACTGTACCTAATGTGTCACTTACAAAAACAAAATCTGATAATAAGCAACTACAAAATCTTTGACAGAAATTGTTTTATATGTATATATATATATATATATATATATAATTTTATATAATTTTATTATTTACTTATTTAGAGATATATTCTATTGTATTTGATATTTTATGGGCAATTGTAAAATAAGATGTTCTCACATATGTGGGAACACATTTTCGTTGACGTATAAATAATTTTTATTTTTTTATTTTTATCTTGAACAGTACACGATTGTTATAATAAATAGTACATTTATGTTTTCATTGCAAATAGCTTAAAATTAGAGAGAACCATACATTATTCCTAAATATCATGAAAATTCATAAAATGTTAAGATGATCATATCTTCACATTATATTGCCTAAGTTGTATTAACAAGATAAAATATTACAAAACTAACACAATTTCTTAATATCTTATAATTATTTTATAATTATTTTATATATAAATTTTTTTTTATTTTAAATTTCATTCGAGAAATGATTACATTTTTAGAAATGAAATAATTATTGATTCTATCAGTTTTACATTATCATTACCGCGTTCAGAAACTTTACTCGGGTGTATCCAGATATCATTTTATCCTTATTATTTATCAAATGTTAAACAAAGATGAAGTGATACTTAAGTGCACCGGGGTAAAATTTCTGAACACAGCCATAAAAGGAAATAATCGAAATGATTGAATATTATGAATTATAACTATCGTGTTCAGATGGACAATATTTTCTAATAGCATAGAAAGTATACATATTGAAATATGAAGAAATACATAAAATAAGGAATGATATAATCAAATACATGAAATTAAAAGACTGACAGTTTGTAATTCTAAACAAGAATGATTTTTAGAATATATAATGTGTAAAGTAGAAAAGACATAAGATAATTTTTTAAAAATAGAATATATATATATATATATATAAAATGATATCTATGAAATATGTATATATATTTTCATTTTCTCTTGTTTTATACTTATTATATTTTTTAAATAAATGAAAATATTTATATATATATATATATATATATATATATATATATATCGTTCTCGCTTCTATGAATTGAGTAGGAAACAATGAGAGAAATTAATTATTTAATAATGTTATCAATATTTAATTTCAATATTTCTATTGTAGATGATGAGAAAGATGGATGTCCTGTAAAGATAACAACATTTAAAAGTCCATTCCTGAGATCATTTCAAGAGAATATTTTAACTTTAAATATTTATAATAGTGGAATATAAGTACTTGAAGTTAGCGAATCATATCGTCATCAAAGATCACGTATTCAAGTGTGGTACAATGCAAAACCCAGCAAACGAGATTAAAATGGATTGAAATTTTTTTCTATCTGAATGCGTATTTTAAATAGCGAATACTTTTTTTTTATTTAATTAGATTCAATTGGATTTAATTAGATTTAATTGGATGCAATTGGATTGAAAAACTGCATTTCCTATTCAAAATTTTGAATTAAACAGTATTCACAATGTGTGTATTGTGCACAAAAAAAGCTAATATTATTTTTAGATTGAAAGGCATAGTGATATTTTCTATATAATTCCTATAACTGAATAAAAATGCATTGAGGATTGAAAAGCATTCATTTTAACATTCATGAATCAATATTTCTAAAATCTGAATCTATTTCAATTCATTTCAATCCATTTTCGTTTGCTGGGAATGTAATGTTTTGATATTAGGATTTTCATTTTAAAATTACTTCAAGAATCTACCCTTAAGTCTTATTGAAGTTTTTATGGAATACTTTATACAATACAGATAAATTAATAGAATTTAATCATTTTCAAAGAATTATTTATATTTATATATTATAAAAAATATAAATTTACAATGTTAAGCAATATTACAATAAGTACGTAATCTAATATTTTATAAAAATATCTTAAAAAATTATATATATATATTTCTCGTCTAATTCGTAAAGATTTTAAACTTGCGTCTTTTCCCGCTTTCTAGCTTTGACAAAAGAGTAAATGAAAGAGAAAAATCATTTAAAATACGCCATATTGTCGATGACTATTCACTGTCAACGTGCACAAGAGATGCATTGATTAAAATATACATAACATAACGCAATCAACTTTTTTCGTTTATAAATAATTCCCATTTGAAGTAGCTCGATTATTCCTTCATCCATAAGTTCGTGATATTGCCACTACAGGTCGTTGTTAACGCTGAGTTTCGTTTGCGCCAGTGAGTTTTGGTGAGTTTGCACGGAGTGAGGAGAGGCGGTATTCGGTAGCGACAAGAGTATATACATGTTCAGAATGTTGTACATCGATGATATATACTTTCCTTCACGAGTCCTTTAACATTTACAAACGCAATGAGCTTTTCTCGACGCATTTAACGTCTGCCAAAACGAAGATTTTTTTCAGCCAAGCGTGAGGGGGGGGGGCCCCCACGAGGATCACGGAGTTGAAATTCGTTTAGTGCCAAACGTGACGAACGCCGAGCCACACGCTTCGTAGATAGCGCGAGAAAAACCCCGAGGAGCAAGGAGCTCGTCGATCGTACGACGTGCTACGATTGTTTACGTGGAAGTCCATTTGACGTCAAACTGGAAAAGTAACTCACGGTCCTGCCGAGCCGCCTCCCCGCACGCAGCCGTCCCGACAGTATTCACTTTTCTAGCACAACCCACGTCTCGCACTCCTGATTATGTCGGTAAATTGGAGAACTACGATACAGCATTTATTTGGGAACAGTTGTTGAGTATCCTAAACAATGAGTTTCTCACTGGAATCGCCAGACACAATTTTAGAAGCATACAGTGAGTAAGCTGTTATTACTTGGTTAAAATGGAAATACAGATGTAGCGATTGGTTTCCTGTGTAAGAGTGATTATGATGCTTGCTTTGCGATAGTGTACAATTGACTTACAATTAGATGGTCAGCAAGTTCTCAGAAGCTTTTTTTTATTTGCACCGATCGTATATTGTTGTCTGTGGATTTTTAATTCACAACTATTTTAAGAGAAAAAGTAGGAGATAAAGAGAAAGCAATATATTTTAAGTATGTATATATAATAACAATTTTTCAGTTATATCTTCAGTTTTGAATGCAAAGCAAATTGCCTTGATTAACCTTGAAATATATTTGTTCATTTATTCCTTTGATCTCTGTTTACAACTGAATTTATATTATAACTTATAATTTAGAAACATATTTTTATACAATATTTTATTTAGACGATTGATGAATTAGTAATTTTCTGATATTTTGTCTTATGTATAAAAATTTGATTCCCTATCTTTAATTGATATGGGCTTGATAGAGAAAGACTTTAATGATCTATATACTTTTATATTTTAGAATTGAATTTTTCATAGCTGTTCAATAGTCTTCCAAAATTTGTTGTGATATTAAATGATTACAAAATTATTTATATAATAGAACAAATATATTATTAGGTATTTATATATATTTATTCTAGTATCTATCTTTGATTATGTTTTATATAGAAGATATGTTATATTTCATTTAAATAAAATCAATTTTTTTACAACAAATTGTATACTAATATTAATTATTTCAGACTGAGAGAGTATATATATATATATATATATATATGGAATCAAAATGGCACGCAGACGTAAAACCGAAGTAAAAGCATCTGAGAAATCATCTCATAAATATATACCTGTACGTAAATCTAGCAGACAAATAGCTAAGAAGCAATTAGAAGAAAAAAAGATAAATGGATACATCACGCAAACATCTCACTCAAACAGTTCAGAAGAGTTTAAGTCTACTAGCGAAGGTCATAGCCAAGTTCTTTTAAAGAAAAATCAAAATTCTCTGAAGAAACATAACAAATGTAAAGGTACTTCCAGCGACAGTGTAATTGTAAATAGTGAATATGCTTTATACAATGCTATTCAACATAAACGAGATACGGGTGAAAGTGACAGTCAAGATGATATGGATAATATGATTAAAAATTCAGAAAAACTTAGTCCAGAGGATGTACAGCAAGTTGTTATTGGTAATCCAAGTCTAAGCAATGAATCTTTACCTGCATCTACACCTGCATCAACCAAGGCTGAAACATGGTCAGAAGAAGTCATAGAGGAAATGATAATCTGTGAAGAAATGCAAGTGGAGCAAGATGTTGGTGACAACCATTATTCTTTGGCACAGAGTGATGTTATAGTTGAAGAGGTATTACTTGAGAACGAATCTAATCTAGAAAACAAAAATTTTGTAGAATTTACTGTGATACAGAATGAGGATGGTAATGAATCCAGGATATCTAAGTCAGAAAAAATTTTGAACACTGAATATCATGCTATTAAAAAAAATGTTATAAATAGTGTACATATGAATAAATCAGAAAATTCCATATCAGCCATACATACTGATGAATTGGTAACTTCATGCAGTAGTGGGAATAATAATGCCACAGATTCTAATACAGATAAATCTTATATCAATAAAAAGAAAGTTTTATTAGAAGGTGGAAGTAGTAAAAAACAAAAAAAGACAATTTATGATAAAATTACAAAGGAAATTTCAGAATCAATGGCCAGCAAAATTTATTTATGTTCCACTAAAGATGATTCTGGTTCTTCTACTGAAGAAGATAACTGCAAGCGAGAATGTAAAGACTTAGAAACAAAAAATATGAACATAAATTTGTCAAAGGAAGATTCTTTTAATAAAATAGATAATAAACTAGCAAATATGCAGATTAGTGAATCTTCACAAGAAATACAGAAATTAGTGAATGACCTGTCTAGTGTGGAAAGTGCTGATTCTCTGATACAAACTCCTTTAAATATGGAAAAATTGTCTCCAGTACAACTAAATATTGATGACGAAAGTAGTTCGTCAATACTGGATAAAATGGAGCAGTTACATCGCTCGAATGATTCTGTTAATTCTAACGATAAGGAAATATTCTCGAAAACTGTAGAACCTAATAATATTATTAAAAATCAAGAACAAAATATTTTAGAATCCAATTCTTGCATTGATAGACTTCAATGTACAGATCGAGTTTCATTAAAATCGAAAATTACACAAGACAAAAAGAATACAAGTCAGCAAAAGAATTCAGAATATTTAACAACTACTGATGAATATCAAGATAGTGAAGGAGATAATAATAAAGTTGATAATGAAGATATTAAACTATGCAGCAGCAGCGAAAATAGTAATGATACATTGTCATCCCTTACTAATTACAAAGGACGAGAATTTGACATAAAAAATGCAATTAATAATACGAATGATATTGATAAAAAAATGGAATTCAGAGGTCGTAGCGGAAGCACTGATACAAGTTCTGAAAATAGTTCAAATAGTTCAGGTGTAAGACGAAGTAGTAGAATTCGGTCTATTGGATTGATGAAACAAAGGTATGAAATAGAATAATTTAGGATATAAAAAATATTATAGCAGATATTTAAATTATTTTAATATGATGACAATTTATGTTTATTTTTATTAACTTTAATAAATAATTTGCAATAAAAAATATATTTAAAAAATTTTTAATATATAAGTTTCATATGTAAACAAATATTTTTTTATATATTCTCTGTTTACAGATTTTAATGTGAAAAAATTAACTTATTTTTAGATCTCGCGGACGTGGTTTGGTTACAAAACCTAATATAGACACTTCAAAAACTATTCTTCAGCAAGAAAAAGAAAAAGTTGTTAATAATACGAATTCTTCAATTATTCAGGAAGTAAAAATAGATAACTTTGAGACTCAGTGTGATAAAGAAAATAATTCTAACAAGATTTCAACATCGATTGATACTTTAACACCTTTAAGTACTAGTTATAATACTACAGGATATGATTCTGACTCTTCAAAACCAGTTAAAGTAAAATCCCGTTGGCGAAGATCGAGTGAGCTTGAAATGGGTGGATCAAATGCAGGATTTGGATCTATTATTGCTCCTACGTCAATGCTTGGATCATCTATTACACTTCAATCTGAATCAGGACGTAATGCATCAATAAATATAGGAGAATCTACGTCATCAGAATTAAAACATAATGCTGTTAATACAAGTATAAAATTTTGTACGGAAATAGGGCAAATTAAAGATGTACCAGTGATATCCAGTAATGTTTCTACTATTTCAACAGTAGCACAAATTCCAAAAACTATAGGAGCAAAGATTTTGTTGCCAATGGTTCTCGAAACAGAAGATAGAGAAATGGAAGAAAGACTGAGTCAGTTTGAACACTTGTATGAAAATTTGTATCTTACAGAAAGGTATGTAGAATTTAGAATTAAGATTTTAAAATAATACACGCACGCACGCACGCACTCGCGCACACACACACACACACTCGCACGCACGCACGCACACGCGCACACACACACACACACACACACACACACACACACACACACACACATTATGTATATGTATACAATTATTTTATATATTTATAAGATATTAAATATTTATAACATTTGTTATTAGATATACAAACAAGGAAACCAAAAGAATGGTTTGCGATTGTTTCTTAACTGAAGAAGAAATTGAGAGAGGAGAACTTGGTTGTGGGGAAGATTGCCTTAATAGACTTCTCATGATAGAATGGTAAGTATTTATTTTTAATAAAGTTTTAATTTTACAATTCATATATATATATTCATATATATATTTTTGCGTATGATACGGAGTACAAAGATATTTATTATTTTTTTATATATATATATATATATATATATATATATATATATATATATATATATATATGTATTCTATTATATACACATTTTATTTAAAGAGGAACATTACTTTATTTCATTAATACTTTAGATTAAGATATATGTATGTATACAG
>Ga0157364_1002427_pt1 | contig 17315 bp, 4 predicted proteins | sample AttsexASBM2_FD_111476 | JGI IMG/M metagenome (GOLD analysis project Ga0157364, IMG submission 111476) | Fungus gardens microbial communities from leaf cutter ant in Ribeirão Preto, State of São Paulo, Brazil - Atta sexdens ASBM2 | ecosystem: Host-associated > Fungi > Mycelium > Unclassified ... | reverse complement strand
TACAGAGAGAGAGAGAGAGAGAGAGAGAAAGAGAGAGAGAGAGAGAGAGAGAGAGAGAGAGAGAGAAAGGAGGAGGAGAGGGATCTATAGACGAAACAATTTTTATTAAATCATCTGATTATTTCATAATTTATTAAATATTTACAAATAGATGACATAATTTAAACTATATTTTCATTATTAAAGAAAAAACAAAGTTGAAAAAACAAAGTTGAATTTATCACTCAAATTCGAACGTGTCTTGAGATTGAGTGTGTCACTATCAATCATGCTACAATTTGTTTTTAACTCATCCTCTATCGACGACCGTTGCGTAGCAGCAAAGGACCCGCAAACACTTGGACTGGAAACTCGATTTACGAGCTGTTTAATTTCCATTGGTTATTCATTAGTTGGTTAACTACTCGTTATTAATGAGTTGAATTATTACACGCGGAAGGTTCCTCGCGTATACACGTGTACATCGCGGTTTTCGGTTCTCGTGATATATCAATGTATTGTTCCGCAAATAAATGGAATCTGACACATACTCAAAATGATAAACAACTTTCATGTGATAATATGCAAAAAACATAATAAATTTTAATCAATATTGTAATCGACACGATTTATGAATAATAGATAAAAATAACATCAACCTAAATATTCGTAATACATTAAGTTATAAATGAATTTATAAATGAATTTATTATTTATAAATTATGCATCAGTATGCATGTGAAAGAAAATAGTTAAAAATGAATGTGATCGAAGAATTATAATTATTTCTAATTTCTAAAGAATCATTATAAGTATAATTTAGCAATAATATATTTTTTAAATAGTATAGGTATCATATATTATAGTATAAAGAAATTATTAAAAGTATTTCTATCAAAACAGTACTATAAAATATTTTTGGATTGGTATTTAAACATCTCAATAAAACTAATTTTTGCAAAACAAATATATAAAACTAATTTTTGTAAAATAAATATATAAAAATATAATATATATAATAAACTTATTATTATTATTGTAGATCTGATAGACTCGTGAATAAAAAATAAAAGTAATATAAAAAATTTCATAATCTTTACATACTAATGATATCAAATCAACACGTTTTACAGATCAATATAAATAAAGAATAGCTTGAAGCTAAATCTTGTGTACCTTCTGACAAAAGCGGCACAGATACTGTGTGACATAACGAATCATATATCCTTATTGTTTGTTAATGTTAAACAAAGATGAGATGATTCACTGTTGTACTGTATTGTTGGAAAGCAACATCTTAACTATCAATAAATTCCTTATAAAATCCTTTTTTGAGAATAGAAAATATTTAAAAGAACAATTCTATTGAATATCAATAAAAATATTATAAAAACATTTTTTATTTAACATAATTTTCAAAAATATAATTGATTACGTTTACACATCATCATTAATCATCAGTTTAGAACGTAGTTATAATTCTCTGAAATGTATACCCATACAGCACAATGTTAAATAATAATATAATAATATTTTAAAAATATATAACGTACGTATTAGATGTTTTGGATATTGAAAACATACAGATTAGATCCATGGATATTTTAAAAACATTTTAAAAACATTCAGTGTTACCATTGTGGACTTTTTAAAAACCGCCATTTTAGAACGCAGTGGACTAAAATTGGACTAAATTAATATAATATAAACAAGTTTTAGATCACAATAATTAAAAACAAAATGATTCTTATAAGAAAATTTTCAACACATCACAGAGACGTCCATGGGACGTTCAAAAGATATCCCCTCCTCTATAGAATACCAGTTTAGCCTTCCCTCCATGCTCTCTTGTGATTGGCGTGTTCATACAATGGTAGTATCAATCGAGAACGCATATACATTCATATCACCAATTGAGAGCAAATATACGCATGCCATTTTTAGGGCATGGTCAGACTCTGGTTTTCTAGAGACTCTATTCTTCATTAGCCTCTGACTGCACGCTGGAAACAAAAGATTCCAAACACTATACACTAGCGAGCAGCAAGTGATAAGATTGCTATTGTTACTCAACATTTGCCGCTTGCTATGTGCTGCCTGAACTAAGCTTTAATTTGGTAAATTTTCGTTACCAGAGGTAATAAAAGAAAAACTCCTCGTGCGATCTTAAAAAAATTTTCACTTGTCAGTGAACAAGCAACACGTCGCGAATAGATTTAGGAAATTTCCATAAAATGAACATTTTTTAAATGTCTAAATGTAAACATATTTTGTACGTTAAATAACACACGTTTTTAAAACATTCGTACTAAATCCATAAACATTTAGACCAGATTGAAATCAAGTCTGATGTCCAATGGATCCTATACTGTCTGAGTACTCTCGAAGCGTTTTTAATTTATCTTATCACAACTGAATGCAATACTTTATTTATTAAACTGGCAGCATTATAGTTACCTTATTTCAAATTAATACAATTTTTGAAACATTTATATCTTCTTCTTAAAAAATTTCATAAATCTACATTTTTCACTAACGAATTTACTAGTATAAACTGCCCTTTATACAACATTTTACATTGCATAATTAAGAAAATCATTAAATTTTAAATATGTTTATTTTATAAGTTCTAATTAATACATTCCCAGAAATGATTAGTTAAATTGAACGTTGATTGTCAATGCATTGATAAATGATCGATGTTAAATACGATCTGATATTTTTGTCATGTTTTATTTAATCGTAATTGTTTTTATATGAATTGAATTTAAATGCATACTACATAAGATTTCTTTTATCTTTTCGCCAATTCTACACATCAAATTCACAATATATGTGTATATTGAAACATTTGTATTTTTAGATGTATGAGTTGTATTGGAAATAAATTTTTTTTCTGAAAAGAAATAATGAAGATGGGTAAAATGCATTTTTACTTTAAATTCTAATGCAAATTTTAATATGTTATCATATTCAGTGCGAAAAAATCTTTGAAATATATATTATGCACTTCAGAGAGAATGTAACATTGAATCGTGTTATTCGTCCATGATATCAGGTTGAATTGTACCAAAAATTGATGTAAAGAGAGACATTTTCATGGAATGTATTTATACATTAAATATTTTAATAAGAACTTTGATTTTAAGATGAAAATTTTATTATGAAAATATCGTGACTGCAATAGTTTTCAAATAAAAAAAAATCATTTTATTATCGCCGTGTAAAGGAGGGAATGTAAAAATGGTCAAAATTGGCCCTGAATGGACACCTTTAAAATCTATCGTTTATTAAAAACAAAATGAGTTTCTTTCTCAGAGCGTTTAAACAATCCTATTTTATTTTTGGAAAGTTAATTCCCAAGCTTTCCTAGATAAATAAGTATTTTTCCATGAATCTACGGATTTTCTAAATGACAACTGCATAGATTTTAAAAGTGTCCATTCAGTGCCAATTTTGGCTATTTTTACACTCCCTCCTTTTAGTTATTTGAAATCTTCAAAATCCTTCTCATTTGAAAACTATTACAACTTGAAATTTATATTACTAGTTTAAGTATATTTTCATTTTAAATTACAATGAACTTATCATTAAATCAAAATATAGATATTTATTACCAGTTTAGAGACACTTTGTAATATCTTCTCCACTATCCTGTATGTGTATATGTGATGTGCGCACAGTATTGTAACTCCCATATTAAGAGCGAATCCAGAAGTTTATCAACAGAGGGAGGAACATTGATGCATCGCAATCAAAATTTTTTTCACGGTCAAATATAAAATATTTAAATTACTATTGGTATTACATTTAAAAGTATTATTATATATAATATTATTATATATAAAATTATATATAATATTATATATATTATTATATATAATGATCCAGGAAATTTTATTTAAAATTATATAAACAAAAAAATATAATATAATATATAATATATACATATAAAAAAATATATGCTATATATATATATATATATATATATATATATATATATATATATATGTATAGTGCTCATTGCTATTGGATAATCTAGAAGAATATACCAATAGCAGCGAGCGCTCATGGATTCACTCCGCAACAATTGAATCTGCTGAACACGATCATTAAATCTTCTTTTTAGCTGATCTCTTGCACCAGTTCATCTTTCTTCTTCTTCTTTTCTCCTGAAGAGAAAAGCAAGAAAAGTGCAAAAGTTTAGTCAAAAAGAATAGGCCTATTGAGTGCCTATATATATAAAGTCTAACTACGATTCTGTAATAAGCAGCAATTTTCTTTGTTAAGAAAAGTAATTAATAAAGATTCACTTTCATAAGAATCTTTAACTTCTCACGATTTATTTTTATTCTCAGTTTTAAATAATAGTATCATATAAAAATAATAAGCGGCTATTTTCTTTGAAAGTATTCAATAAAAATTCGCCGTGTTGTAAACATCTTTTTTTTAAAAAAAATCAATTCAGTTTCTTATGATTTATTAGAATCAATTGAATGACGGTTGTTGAAATACGAGTCTTCTTTACCAAGAATAGTATTAAATAAATAAAAATTTACTATTTATTTATATTATTATATTTTTATGTGTAAAGTTTATATTGTTAAAATTAATTTAATTTCTTTTATTATCGTTATGTTAAACGCGTTAAAAAATGCTTCGATCTTTAATATGTATTTTTAAATTATTTTGGTATACTAATACATTCGGATTAATTTGTTGCTAACAATTGTTGTTTAACAATTAGTGTTTTATTGTTATGAAAACTAAGAAAAATTAAATTAATTATACAAAACTGCATCGTGATTTATTTGTTCGTTGCATGGCAAACATACACAAATGAAAACATTTATGCTAGAGAAAATTTACAACTCATTAAATATAAAAAAATGACATATACGCTGTTACATAAATCTTATTTATAGCGTATATCATATTTAAGCAGTTTGTTGTTCACGCTCGACCTTTTTTTATAAATCGATTGGGATTAAATATTGTGCTCTTCTCCGACATGTCAATATCACGTAAAGTGTTAGAAAAAGCATTTGACGGGCTAAATTAAATATCGATCTGTTATCTCGATTTACGCCAAGCAACGCCGATATATATTTCTGGCAATGTCGCCGGTAATGAGAGTTCATTCATTGGTCTGATTAGAACATAACATATTTACTGTTGTTGAAATTAACAAACAGCTTCGTTTTTATCTTATCTAAAATAATAATAATAATATTATTTGTCTCCAAACAGAGAAACCAAATGGATGAAAATGCGCTAATGTTTTAAGAAAATCGTTAACGCTCTAAAGGAAAATATTCATGCATTTTTGCAACAAATAATTTTATGGTGGTTTTCCATTTATAACATCAATTATATCATTAACTACCGATAAGCTAGTAATATCAATGGATTTTCAAACGCGATATTAATAGCTGATAAATTGCTGACGGTTATTCATTTAATATAAAATACACAAAAACGTACGAGAAAAACTTTATGCAATTTAGTAAACGGAAAAAGACCTATTTTAATAATTATTTTATTTTTTGTTTTATTTATTTTCACTTAGGTATTATTAAATTATTTTGTTTCCTTAATTGTTAATATATAAGGACATTTTTTTTATCTTTTCCATTTGTATTAAAAGAACAAAAATTTTGTATGAAATTATGAGGCAATTTCTTGCGGAAGTTGTTACAAAAAATTATTTTACGTAAAAAAATTATTTTATTATCTGAGATTGCGAAATTAATGTTCTTATAATTTCGTGCGTTATATACATCTCGGTTTCACACGGTTCTTAGTAAAGTACGATGTAATTTCTAGTGACACCCCGAGGACTTCTTCCTTATGAGCGTACATGTAACGCAAATAAGTTAAACAGCCGCAATTAACACGCCACACTCGACCGCTTTAAATATTTTATATATCGCTTTCGTCACATCCAGACCAACATCTGCCCCCCTAACAACCAGTCATCCTGAGTGCAAGTGATCGTTCGACATACTAAAATAAGATGCGATTGCATCAGCGCGATTAATACAGTAAAGAAAGAAAAAATTTTATGATCGCTTATATGTGCATAATAGAATCAATTGCGTAAACATTGTTGAGAGTTACGGCATAACTTATAATATTATGAATATCTTTCAGATTTTTATACTAGAAAAAAATTAAAAAAAATTTAATGAATTCGTTTTAATAAAAATTATTCTAAAATTGTTCTGTTTCTCTAATAATAAGTAAATGTAAACACATATTTATTTGGTTTAAGAATTTAATTTGATTTAATTATTTTTTTTTTAGATTACTTTAAATCAGAAGCATTACTACGGTCTGAATATTAAGATGTTGACATATATATATATATATATATATATATATATATATTCATTTAAATGAATTAATTTCAAAAATTATAATTGCGTGCCGATATAGTTATCGGATTTTTAACGCAATCAATCTGAAATATTAATAATCTCCCCAAATTCTCAAATTTAATCTTAAAAAATTGTAATAAACTCATTTTTTTTATTATATTGACAAAATGTGCTAATAAATCATTTGTTTGTTGAATAATGCCTAAATATATAAAGATATATTTGTTACAAAAATCATTAATTTGATTTAACTATTTTTTTTATTAAGTAAATATTTATTGTAAATGATTGGCACTATTCAAATAAACATTTATTAAATTGTAATATATTGTTTTTCATTATAAGTAAATATTTATTTACTGTAAGTAAATGTTATTTAGTGCTATTCAAAGAAATACGTATTTTAAGATTTAATAAATTTTTTCCAGTGTAGCGGCAACATATTTCTTCGGTATGTAAAAATACTTTCACTAGGGCAATTTACTCCATTTAAAAAAATAAGTGTTTTCCAACAACGAAACACAGCAATACATTGTGTGACGCAGTAATACACAGTATCGATTTGTAGTTGAAACGTTGCTTAAGCTTTTTTATTTCATCGCTAGTGAAATAAAGAAAAAGATCTCATATCTATATACTCAAATATATCCGAATATAATCGTGAAGTTGAATGGTAAACAAATTTGATACTTAGGAGATGATATAAAATGACAGCATTTTCTCAATCAGCAGACGATGTTTTTTAAGACGTTTTTTAAATATTTATATAAATTAGAAATATTAAATAAACATTTAAAAAGTAAATGTGTGATGATTAGTATTTAGTACAATTCTCCATTTATATCATAATTGGAAGCACGAAATTGTACTGAGTTATACAACTGAGTTATACAAGTCGTCTGTGTACGTTATTGGAAAACATCCTACAGTTAATGTTGATATTTGAACATTTAACAATATAACATAATTTTTATTTGAGATTAATATAGCAATTCCATGAGTATGTTGTTTCACGGTCAACCACGGTGAATGTGGATCCCTTCGCTTTACTCGCGCATTTCTTGCAAAAATTAATAGTGATTGATATGCGCATAAGAAAAACATCAACGATAATGTGTACCGACAAATAAGTCTTATGATAAACTAATCGCTGAACTATATTTACAGTAGCGCACAAGCATGCGTAATTATTCGGATTGCGATTCCGCCGCAAAGAAACGTTCATAAATTATGCATTTTATTTTTTTTTGTTGCAAATGCTCACTTGATAGATTTATTGTAATGTTAATTGGCAAAACTAATAAGCAGATTACATTCTCTTTGCAATTTTGATAGGTTAACACGACGTAACTTCTTCTGAGAAGTGAATCACAGAAACAACTTGCTGTCACGTTTTGCAATCGTTAATAATGAGTTTCATAAATATAGAACACAATTTCAATTTTATGCGTTTCTGTACAATCTTTCGCTTCAAATTTAACCCCTTCAGATCTATTGCGCATTGTAATGTACATCAAATCAAATTTTAAGACATTATCCGTTGAAATTATTTAATTCTATTAACATCATCTAAGATTTGATGTACATAATAATATATTGTATACGTTGAAAAAATAGCCAAAGTTAAAAAAAAATTTTTTTTAACATAAAATCAGGTCTAAAGGAGTTAAAATCAAAGATACGAAGATCAAAAAACTATTTTTTTGATATTTTTTTTACCATTATGCATTTATTATACTAATATGCGAATAAATATTTTATTATATCTTTTTCAATTCGCAATGGTAAATTAAAAAGCTATGATTATTGTATTCTTTACTTAAACATCATATGTTTATTCTTTGTGATATTATTTAGATTAATATTTATCTGATATATTATTAATTATACAATATTGTTTGGTAAATTTAAAAGATTAATAAAAGTAATAAAACATTATAAAAAGTAATTGTGCTAATATTAAAAAGAATTCTAACAAAAATTAAAACATTTTATTAAGATAAAAATGATTATTTAAAGCTTCAACTGGCTTAATTAAAAAATATATATCTCTTCGCTGTAAAAGGATTTGAAAATATTTCTTATTCAAGTTGAACTACGTGAGTTTTTAATTTAAATTAAATTACTCGCTTAAGATTTTAATAAAGCTTGTGAGTATGAATGGAACAACAGGAAGTTTTCATTGAAAGAGAGGATATTCTAAGAATTGAATGAGCATCTGCTCATATCTGAAGACTCACAAATCGAGATGAACGTTACGTTTAGCATCTGTAGTTCGTTGCCAGTAAGAATTAAAGGTTGTTGACTCAAGCCGGATAGGTAATCACATAAGATAAGCAAGGCCGATTAACTGATGCAAGGCGCGGCTCCACGTCGTGGCTTCCTCGCCAGCTCTCGTTCTCATCTCGATCGACCGCTTTTACTGCAAATTGCTTCCTCGATGAGATATAAGATCTACGTACGCACATCGAGCGTAACCAACGCGCTCATTAGGAAAAACGAGTGGAAAAAGCGGTCGGTCAACCGATGCACGCGATGTGCACAGCGAACATGGGCAATTCAATCCACGCAGCAACGCCTGTAAAACGCTCAGAAAGCGCTTATTTCACTTGTAAGCGCTTTCTGAACACTTTATAAGCATTGCTGTACGATGCACCCCATGCGCCGCGATGCAATAATTATTGTGTCACACATTCTTTCTTAAGAAAGTAGCACATTAATTTATTTTATTATACGTCCATCGGCCAATCTTTACCAACGTACGAGCTGGTTTGGACGGCTTTCCATTCTCGATCACCTACGGTCGACTGGATTTTTAACACTGCAATGTACAAACAAGCCACCAATCATCGAATTAGCTCATTTGCAAATATAAATTTGTTAATTATTATATATAACCCGTCTCGTTGAATCGACAAAAAAATGCTTAATAATAATAAAATCATTAAGTTGGGGAGATAATTCCATCTGCAGGAGAAATGGAATAAGTGCATCAACTAGTACATGTTCGCAAGATAGTTAGATGAGATATAATACTTTTATCAATGAAGGCGAGTTATAATAAACCGTTTTGATACACTATCGATAATGCCTTAAAAACCTGATTGGCCTCATACCTTTCATCCTATCGAATAGTTAAAAGGCGATGAGGTGGTATGTACGAATCATTGCATTGCTCGAGCCTTTTGCTTCGAAAGGAAAATTAATTGTCTGTAAACGATCTTTCAGCGAGGCTACCCGCAAGTCTAATCAATATTTAATGTAATTATTTGTACATATGAGCGAGTTATTCTCTGATATAATATAGTGTATCATATACAGTGAGAGCAAAAAGTATTCGTAGGAAATTTGTTATAAAAAAAGTCTTATTTGTAAAAAATAAACATTAATTAGCAATTTTATGTAATGAATACATTCTGTACATAAATAAACAAGCTTCATGTATTCCTGATTTTAAAAGCTAAATTTCTCGTCTGTACGAATACTTTTTGAGCATTCAACAATACAATTTTCAATTTTCGCTTTTCTCAAATGATATATTTTGTATAATTAATACGTATCTTTTTGATATATATAATTTTAAGAAATATAACATTTATTTTATTCTTTATGAATAAATTGTTAATTATCCAATAAGAAATGATCATCAATTAAACGTCGAATCGACGTCAAATTAATGTTGAAATCATCGTATTTATATCGATTCGACATCAATTCGATGACTTATTTCTCGCTGGATAATATTTACTTTTTAAAAATAAAGTTTTTTAAAAAATATTTTCTCTGTACAAATACTTTTTGCACTCACTGTATGTATAGTATATTATAATAATAACATTGCGGTACTGGCGAAATACGTAAAAAAAAAATGCTATGAGTTTTTAGAATGTGAAGATATTAATTAGACGACATAAAAAATTAATTTGTTAGATGCAATAAAAAAATACTGATTATTAGTAAGAGAAAAACATTTTTTTATCTTTGATTACTTAAATATTCAATTTTTATCTTCATTTGAAAAGTTAAGTATGCGTAAATCCTCTATTTTGGAATACTTTTAAAAAAGACTTAAAGTTGAATTCTACTAGATTGATTTATTAGATTTTGTCTTGTAATTAACATTCAGTTTATAGATGTAGTCAAATCATATTTGAGGAACAGTAAAATTCGTTTGTATAATTCTCTCTCTCTCTCTTCCCCTCCCCCTCTCTCTTTCTCTCTCTACTTTATTTCTTTGCTAGAAATGACGTACTTAGCATTATATAGACTACATATAAAGAAATAATATATTATATCAGAAATCAAACTAGAATTCTCTTAACAGCAAGAGGGAGTTTAATTTAATTTCAGACCAATCACGAGAATAGAAGCTTATCGAAACAAATTATTATAAACCGACATATATGTCCTTTTTTCTCTTTTCTTATTTACATGATATCGTATAACTGCCAGATATTTCTTGACGTGTTTGTCAGTTATGTGTAAACAAACATTTTTGCGGCTTTACTATCTATTCGTCACGGTCATCTCCTGATTGTTATTTTAAAATTCTCTCACGAGTATTAAGTTTCATAGAACAATTAATGGCGATGCCTATCGAAACTTTTTAAATATTAATTCGGCGTATTACCTTTCGAGAGAATGGGTACATCCTGTAGGAAGACAATACGGCTGTAAAAACACGAATTTTGTTCTAGAATCCGGATAAAATTATCTATGTTTCTCTTTCTCTCTTTCTCTTTCTCTCTCTCTCTCTCTCTCTCTCTAAATTTATCTGAGCTATTCATAAATGAGGAAATAAAGTAAAATTCTCATTATATGCTCATATGAGCATATAAAAAGCTTATTTCTTTTGTAAATCTAATTTTTAAGATTTCTCGTAATTTACATCTGATTATTGTATTTATCACTTCCTTAATTTAAATTAAGAAAGATATTATTAATAATTAAATAATGAAAATATTTTCCAAAACTAAGTTTATGAGATTATGGCAGTGTAAACTATTTTTTTAGATAGTGATGCGTTTATATATATATAATATATATATATAATATATTATGATATATTAAATATTATATTCAATATATTATAATAATTTATAAATATATATTACATACATAATAATTTATCATATTTATTATATGTTTAATATAAAATAAAACATAAATTAATTGTATACAATTAAGCGACGTCTACAATGAGATTTTAATGCATAAAGCTTTAAGCTCAAAGCCGTAACAAATTGACCAATCATAATCAATTTTATTATTCTTCTCACATTCGGTGATGATTAATTTTTTACGACTTAAGGCTTAAGCCTTAGTTTTAAAATGTCTTAAAATTTCACGTCGCTTTATGAACGCAATCCGCGTGAGGATTAATGCCCGTTTCTATCAATGTAGTTTAATTTTAATCTTGGCTCAACAAACTCTGCATTTTTTTCTAGTTCTAAGAATTAAAGAAAGATGAAAATTAAATTGAACCAAGATTAACGTTCTACATTGATAAAAATGGATATTAGAGACAGTTGGCGAGCCGCAAGAAATATCTCACGTTCGCGCCAGTGTTGGCTAATTACGGTTGGCGAGCGGAGCTAACAATTTTCCTCGTCGCCGGTCGCGCCTGGTCGTCGTCGAACTTCGCTAGGCTATCAGACAACAGCCCAACAGGCATGACATCGCGAATGTAGGCGATCAACACCGCGACGCGACGGCGGCGGAAGCTCTCTCGGGTGATTTCGGGCAGACGGACAGGCGCGAGGGTGATGCGGGGAGGGTGAGGAAGACGAGGAGAGCCGGGGGAGGACGTTACTCGGCATTCGGCTCGGTTCGGGTGGGGCGACGACGGTGAGTCGGGACCGACCGAGGCGACAAGATTCTCGCAGTGCCGAACCCCGTCGTTCGCCTCGCATTGTCTCATATCGTTTGTATCTTCCGCATCTCAGACGCCGCAATAATAAGTATCTCGCATCTAACGTTCACGTTAATTATCGCTGCAGCGCCGTATCGTATCCAACTTCGCGTCGTCGCGGAGTACAGCGTGAAGGTGTCCGCGCTCGCGCGCGTGTTTGTGCCGTCGCGCCGTTTCTTCGTGTGTCACGCGCGCGACTCCCTGTAGTCCCTGTGCGACGATTTGCCGTCCAGCTCCTCTGTTTTACCAGAAGAATTTACAATTAATCAAATTAACGTACTCTCCCGTCAGTTTACGCGCTCGCGAATCGACCACGTGATACCCGCGTCGTCGCCGCCACCGCTGAAAATCGGGCGCCTCCTCGTTGCAGCGTGCGCGACCGAATTCGGAAGTCCGCTCGTCTTCTCGCGCGACGCGATTATCACCGTCGCCTTCTACGGATCTCTCAATTCGCCGCATCGGCAAATCGATCCGGGTTGATTGGAGCGCAAGCCGGAGAATCTTGTTTCCATTGTTGGAAATTCTCATTTCTCATCTTTGTCATCATCATTCAAGGAAAAAGAATTCGACGGAAACGAATCATCCTGGAAGCGACCATGGAGAACGGAGTCCGTAACGACCTACTGGAAGTCGGGCAGGCCGAGGTCGCCGCGGGAGATGAAACGAAAATCTTCAGGAAGAGACTATATAATGCCAGAGCCGTCGATCTCTCACTAGTACCGCTGATGCAGGTAAGCTTATTATGTAATGCTCGAGCGGGTCGTTGGCGCGACTTGACACGTATGTGCGAGCGAACCTCGCCTCTCGGCCCATTTGCGGCGCGCCAGCCGACGGATGGGAGAGGGAATGGAACTGAGAAGGGGTGAACTCGGCGGACTGGAGTCGTTCAACCCTCTCGGCTGGCCGGAGACTGCGGTGGAGGTCGACACCCCGCGTCGCCGGCGACAATCGATCCACGATCGATTCCCCATGCCCGGACGATGATTCGTGTGCTCCGACACGAACTACGAAGCGCGAATCTGAAAGCTGCGAAATGAAACGTCAACGTGCTTCTCCCTTTCTTCCCCTCTCGCGCGCACGTACACTGTTTACCTCGTCTCTGTCCTTCGCGTGTCTGTCGCGTCCTACATCGACTTTAGTACAAATATTATTATATTGACGCAGACGTGCGGGCACTCATAATACATTGACGGATGTCTAAGGCCCGGTTCTACTAATGTAAAATTAACTTAATCCTGGTTCAATTTATTCTTTATCTTTTTTTAATTCTTAGAATTAAACAGTAAATTAAACTGAGATTAAAGATAATCTTATTTTGAAATTGGGTCTAAAGCTGATGGTATTCATAAAGACGGTATTCATAGTCGATCCTTATTTTAAAATTATCAGTAATGTCTTAAGATGTTACAGTTCTCTGATTTTTATTCTTAGAATTAAATATTAAGTTGAACTGAGATTAAAGATAATCTTATTTTGGTGTAATTGGGTCTAAGGCTGATATTCATAATGGCGGTATTCATATAGTCGAATCTTATTTCAAAATCATCTTAAGTAATGTTTTAAGATGATAGTTCTCTGATTGACTTATGACATCTTAAGGCAATCTCAAATATAAGAATCGACTATGAATAACGATTTAACTGATTCGATTTTTCAATGCGAATTTATAATTCTCCTCAACAAAATAATAGAATTGCGAATAACTTTGACAGATCTACAGATTCTAATTTGTAATGGCAATTAATTTTTTTTCCTTGTCTCAATTGTTTAAATTGGGACTGCTATCAGTCTCACACAAGTGAACTAATATAATCGAAAAAAGATTTAACAACTTCTTTCGAATGTTTCTGAATATTTTTTTATTTTTTTATATTAACAATATAAGTAATAAAAAGAATATATAAGATTATAAAATTCGCACAAATAACAAGTTAAAAAAGTTAATATATATATATATATATATATATATATATATATATATAAATCGACTGTAATTAAATTAAATTAGAACAATAATCATAACATGTTTTGGCCGTTAGTTTGAGTCTTCAGATGTCATAAAAGAGCATAAGTATTGTACATCGAATAATTGTAATGATAGAGAGATAGAAAAAATATACATACATTGTGCAATGCCCGATGAGCTTACAGAGTATGAAATTGCTCGTAAACGATCGGAAGATTGATTGTTGATAAATTCGATAATCTGATAAGAATGCAAACATGATAGATATAATTAATCTGTAATAATACAAAATACAAGCAAAACCGTTATTTAAATAAAAAAAGTTTATTTTTATATCTTAATTTTTTTAACTTGTTATTTGTGTGAGGTTTATAACCGACTCTTATATGTTCTTTCTATTATTTATATTTTTAATTTGACATCAAGAGTCCTTGATTAATTTATTTTTAATTTTTTATAATCTGCATAACTATTAAATGAGAATGAAAGCTTCTTTATTTATGTCTGGAATAACTCTCAAATTAATCCATTCACAGTATATACAGTGTTCTTCTTAATTATTGATATATTATCACTTGTATACAAAATGACTAAACTGAGTCAAAAAATCTACTATTTTGCAATTTTTTTTTTTAATTATTCAACGAGTGTTGAAATAAGACAATTTTAAGATATCTTTAATAAGAATTCTTGAAGAAACATCTTTAAGATATTTCCTAAAAAATTATGGAAGATATCTTAAAGTTGTTTTGTATGTTGATTTCATCTGCTTATTTTACCGGCAATCTTTAGAAATATAATATTTCATTAACTTGCGAGAATTGTAAAATGGTGGAGAACTCTTCGATTCAGTTTCTCGGTTTAGTTCACTCTACCTACATACGAGCGCTGTATCAATAATAAGGGGATATCCTGTATATTGCGACTCCAATTTGAGTCAGAAAAAAAATCCATTATAAGAAAAAAACGAATAAATGATCTTAGTATAGAAAAACAAAATTTGGATGCAAATCGTAAATTGAAAACACGAAATATTTAGCATTTTTTTATTTAAATATTGCTTATATAATGAATGCAGAACCGGTTTAAAAACAAGAAATATTTTAATTCTATTCATTATCCTATTTAATGTTTTTTTGATGAAAATTATTATGACAGCTTGAACATTGGATTTCTCTCTCAAAAATCACGATATACAATTATAAAATAAAATAATATAGCGAATATTTAAAACGAATGTAGATATATTAAAAAATGAATAATTCAGAATAATTATATTGTTATAATATTTTTTATTTCATCTTAATTTACTTTGTAAAAACTTTGTCCCACGATTTTTTAAAATTAAATTGTTTCTTTAAAAGAATTTTTGAAAGAAAAGAATTAAATAAAAACTTTTTTAAGAGCTTATAATATATGATAATTTTCGGGTCTTATAATATATAATCTTTTATTTATCAGTTAATTTTAAACAATCTTCAACGATATACATATTCGATTAAAACTGTCAATATATTAGAATGAAAATTGCGAAAATTAATTTAAGTAAAATAATCTTCCTTCGATATCACATAAGAGAAGATCCACTTTAAAACTAAAGAATTTGCAGATTACAGAGATGATATTTTCTGTGTATACATTTGCGTTGCTGTGTGATTTATTATGTATAGTCACACGCATGATATGTCAATCAATCTTTTTATAAACAGATCATCTTGCGCTACTTCCGAGATTGCAGCCTTCGAGAAAGAACACTTTTTTGCCGTGTTATCAAATCGGAATATTTATCACATACAAACGTGTATGTGAACGATAACGGCGATTAGATAAGTGAAATCGAAGAATCTATCTAGAAATTGTGCGGACTTGAGCAATCTCGAGATCGTATTTCTAATTTCTTTGGTCAAGATTAATTGCTCGATTGCGAATCGAAACTGATAATTTAATAGTAAAATTGTTCATATTTATACATTTTATTCCCATAGTTAAATTTAACACTACAGATTTAACAGTGTACATCAAAATCCGGCGAGATGAGAAACTCGTGATCATTTTTGTCAACTTCAGTAAATTGTACTGTTAAATTCATAATGTCAAATTATATTTAATTTGAGTTATTTTTAATCCATAGATCGCCACTACTCTTATTAAATATATCGTTAAAACTAAAAAATTAATGATAATTAAATTTATTGTTAATTTGATTAAAACAATAGAGTCAAACAATTTAACTCAAGAAAATGTATTAAATTTGACTCAAATTGTTTATTACTTACTAATGCATACAATTTATTTACTAAATGCATACGTTAATATGTTAACGATGTTTATTTTTGAAACTAATCACAGAAATGGATTAGTTTACATTTTGATATAGATGGAAGTTAAAAATAACAAAATGTTATTTAACTTAAGAGATTATATATCATTGCTCCTTTGAAATCTCAGTGTATAATGAAGACAGTAAATTAGAATAAGATATATAAAGATATATCAAAAGAATAAAAGTACAAAGTATATAACACCTGGAAAATCGGAAAAAGTCAAGGAAATTGAAATAGAAAATTGAGAAAAGGGGAAAATATAAAAGATTAAAATTTTGAACTTTGTTCAATTGCATTAATTGCTCCTATTCCAAATAATTTTTATAATTTTTTAAATATTATATCTGACGTTTATTATAGACAAATACCTTCAAAACTCGTGCACTTTAAACGATTTTCGAAAAATAATAAAAATTTATTTTTATTTCAGTAATTATATTTGATCGCTTTTTTTCGTCATAACTGCATTCTTTTTTCTAATACTAATTTTTTATTTTTTATTGGTTTGAATTTGCCTCTAAAATCTTATTATATTATTAAGCTTCTTTTGCGTTTTTAATAAGCTAATGAGCTAGCTTTCTTACAATACTTGATTCTAAATATTACAATTTTTTACATATTTTATTATGTTAAGATTTTTACATATTTTATATTGGTTATGGAAATTTCTCATTTTTATCTGGAAAACCTGGAAAAGTAAGGAAATTTTAAAATTAATTTTCTGTAGCAACCCTTAATAAAAAAAAAATATATAT
>Ga0157364_1002426_pt1 | contig 17316 bp, 7 predicted proteins | sample AttsexASBM2_FD_111476 | JGI IMG/M metagenome (GOLD analysis project Ga0157364, IMG submission 111476) | Fungus gardens microbial communities from leaf cutter ant in Ribeirão Preto, State of São Paulo, Brazil - Atta sexdens ASBM2 | ecosystem: Host-associated > Fungi > Mycelium > Unclassified ... | reverse complement strand
ATACGATATATATATATATCGTAAAGGACGTTCAAGTAAAAAATAACATCCTAGGAGAAGAAAGGTCGTCTGAATCTTCTTCTTACATAAACGACGCTTTCCCCCCTTGGAGAGCTTTTAAAAGCCTATCTAACTTTCACAATAATAAACAAGAATAACTTTTAGACAGATATCAATTTTAAAAATCTTACAGTTTTACATTTGAGTGAGATTTGTTATAATTCATTATTTTATTGTATTTCTTATCTCAAAATATGACTATTTCAGTGCCTGTAACGGCTTTCTCGTATTTTTTACTATTTGTCCTGTAAATAGTAAAACAATAGTAACAAACAATTTAGGACTACTTTTTTTTCGCGGTATCGTTTATCGTTTCGAACTTTATGACCCGTGCATTTAGCATTCAGCATGGAAAGCTTGCTGTTCATGTAGTTCTGTAAAATCGCTCGCATGGGAGTCACAAAAGTGGCACACACAAGCAGGTGAAAAACACATAAACGTCGCACCAGTGCGGGTACACGGTCGATGCGGTATTAATTGAAAGTATTTAGCGCCCATATATTATCGTGACACAAATAAATTCTATACTGGGACGATGGCATACAATGCGTACATCGATTCCCGTTTCAATGATAACAGCTGTAAGAAACGGCTGGCCAAACTCGTTCCTATTATCATTTAATAATAATCTCCGATTTGTCTTCGGGAACGGGATTAGACTAGAACGAACGGGTGAAAAACTGTACGGGTGTAAAACTGTGAAAATTGCGTAACGCCTGATTCATGCGAATCAAATATAAATCCATGTACCGTTTGACGTCTTTTACGAAACTGGTAACGCCAAATACAACGTGCGCGCACGTATCTTTATCAGTATTTTTTAGTATATGTAGATTGATTAAAATCAGAATAGCGATTAATACGTGAGAAACTTTTGCTTCTGTTCACTCATCACTATTGTCAGATTGCGATGTCAGAAGCAAGAAAACATACAATAAACATTCTTGTAAATTAGAATAAAAATATTTTTCAATAAAATAACATTTGCAATTGATAAAATAGATCTAGAATATATTGAAAACTATTTTTTGTTTCAGGAGAAATTAAATCATATTAATTTCTATGTATTAATTTAATAGTTTCTCATAGCTGAACGTAGCTTATTTTATTTTTGATTATGTACACTTTATTTCAAAATATATGATTACATTTATTTAACAAATATAAATAGTTTTAAACAAATATAAAGAATTTTTACAAGTCGGTTCTGTTAATTGTAAGAATTGTTTTATTGATATATGTTTCTACATTAATATATTTTGCAAGAAATTTACACAAGTTATATTTTCTCACTTCTGACGTCAATTTGAGATAGTAATGATAAGTGAATTAATTGCAGCGTATATTGCTTCATATACGGTGTAAAGGAAAATTATAAATATTCGATACACGTTTCTCAATGGTGCATAGAATTTCTCAGTTATTAAACAAAAAAAAAATATAATCATTTTGTCATAAATAATTACTCCAGAAATGTAATGAAATGAAATAAAAAATTGTGCCTACGTTGCGAGATTAATTGCCATACTTTGCAATTATCGGACGCGTGTGCTGCGAGATATACCAAACAGGTACAGGTGTGGACAACGGGTTATCTTCGCGAGACAAGTTCGAAAACGATATGCGCGATCGTCCGTGGACGCGAAATCGATCGTTAAGTAAGCCGACGACCAGTCGAGTCGCCATAAAGATTAGCGCGCGCAGTACGGCCGCTAAATGCAAACGTGGCGGCGCAAAAGAAGATTACGGTTCGCCCTGAGTACAGGTCGTTACGCCGGGGCCTTTTGCCCGACTCAAATCGCCATTTAGGTACTGTTTACAACGATTCCCGAGCTACGGTCGGACTACGACCGCGAATGGACTTCTCCTCGCGTAATACAGTCGCGCGGAATCCGAGGTTGAAAATAAGCCGGCTCGAAGTTATTCAATCCCCATAAACTCTTCAACTTAACGATTTAGATCCCGGTAGTATTTTGCGATAATTAGAAAATTGTTGTGAATTAATTCGACATCTTGTAGAGATCATCATCTTGTAGACGATGTCTCGCGGGAGTTCTGTGACCATAGCGATATCGTGTCAAACGCGTTTCTTGAGTCAATTTATCTTGTTCCACTCGGATTCGTTTCGCCCGACAGTTTGAATGCTTCATTAAGACTTAGTAAAAGCATCAAATGTATTTTTTGATACGTGACTGGACTGATAAAGCCGACGAGGTGCGCGGTCCCAACGACCTTCACGAACGATCGGTTCTTGTCGCGCCCGCACACGCAGTTACGTTCGCCGAGTATTCTCGATGTATTTATAGTCGACCTTTACTCTTACTCGAATCTTTTATATATCCCGAAGGAAAGTTGAACGATAAAAGCCCATTTTACCGGCGTGTGCATCGAGCGCGTAATTGATCGATAGCTAACTATCTTTCCTAAGAGCGTTACGTGGAGTGACGGAGACGATGGAAGAGAAAATTATCGACTTACGCGCGTTTACTATCTCTTCGCTCTCGTGAAAAAAGAAACACATCCGGCGCGCGATATGCATTTCTAGCTTCAAAAAATTCATTTGTCATACGATTTCGAAACAATCCAGAGAACAGTATGTTCAAAATGCGGACATAAGACCTCTTAAAGACATCATTAAGATATTCATAGTCAGATCTTATATTCAAGATCGTCTTAAGTACAGTCTTAAGAAGTCACGAACCAATCAGAAGGCCATATTAGCGTCTTAAGATATTACTTCAGACAGTTTTGAAATAAGAACGGACTATGAATATATGACACTTTCAAAACATATTTTGTAACGTTTTAAAGATGTTCTTTTATACGGCTTCTACATTTTCATATCCAAACTCTTACTTTACGCGACGTTATATTAGATAATGTTATATTAGATAATGTTAATTGCGAATTCGAAATGCAGAAGTGACGAAATTAGTTGTGCAATCCGATTTCTTTAATTTCGCGAGTTAATTCATTTTTATGTAACGTCCTCGAAAAATCTTTATCTATCGCGACTTTCCCGTTCGCTGACCTTACGATGACGTGGGCCGAGGGAAGGAGAAAGAAAGAGAGTTCCTCAGCCTATTCCCGGTGGTAACAAGGCTAATGGAAAAACGATCGTGTTGGTCAGCTTTTCGAAGTGCGGCGAACAGGTAATTTCTCCTACACTAGATTTCGCGGGAAAAACAAGAAGAGGTACGATCGCAGCCAACATACTCACTTGTCACTTACTCAGCAGACTATTCGATGCATTAAGTGCAGCAAAGATTTGAACATAGTATTTCACTCTTACAATTGGAACTTTCGAAGTAAATCGAAGTCTCCACACACACACACAAATTTAGTAAATAGAAATTACCTGTTTTTTCCTCAAGATTTTTCTCACAGGATTTTTATTATTTAAAATTGGCAGAAGAAAGTTTGGAAAAATGAACAATAATTAATATTATATTAATAACTACTACATATAACTATTACATAATTACTCTCTAAATCAGTGAACTAGTCACTAATTATCCAGTGGTACACTTGACATTGATAATCAGTGAAGTTCAACTAAAAAAGGAAGAATGTTTGAGTATTATATAACTAAAATATTGATATTTGCACGTTAATTTCAATTTTTCAATACCATATTCATTGAATTTAAGCACTAAAACAAGATTAGTTACATCACATAATAAAGATTAGCTAAGGATTTCACATTTAATTCACTGATTACCAATGGCATACTTGGCACTGATATCAGTGATTATCCACTGATTCAGATTTAGAGAATATTATTTAAAATATCTCTAAATATTATTTGAAATGTCTCTTAGTATTATTTAAAACGACTACCGTCCCCGACCGAGAGATATAATTATTATTTAAAATTTTGACAGAAAAAAGCTTAAAGAGAATAATAATTAAATTGTTAATATACAACAAGCACATGAAATACTTGATAATATATCCTACGAAAGATAAAAATATTTCGAACGGACATAAGAAATTGTTATATTCGCGTTCGATGAAGCGTGTCGGTGCTTCAATTAATCTCTATGCAATTCCTCGTAAATATGACACCGCTAGCGATCTATCGCTATCTCGTTGGCTAGAGACATCGACCGTTTATGGTCAAGCTAGAGACAAGCGGCGAGGAAACTCTGACGCGCGATTCAGAAAGCGGAGGTCGAACAGCCTAGAAAGATGGCACACACTTGGTCGATCGTCGTCGATCGACCATGCGCGCAGCGGGGGATTTTCTAAAGTGATTAGAAATAATTGCGTCGACGCCAGCCCGTAGGCTGGAAAAGTAAGGACGTACGACAAGTCGGATCTTAATTAATTGACTCGCGACGACTCCCGTTCTCGACCGAGAGACAGAGAGAAAAGATGGGAGAAAAAAAAAGACCGTCGGAACGACCGGAAGTAAAAGCACACACGGGAATCATCAGTCCTTGGGATCTACTAATAACGACATGCATTTGACCCCGGGCTTACGATGTCGTTAATGAGAGATCGTTTCCGACAAGTCGATGTGCGCGATTTCGCCAGAATAATTTTGCAGAGGAGAGATATAAGATATGAGAGATCTGCGAAAAGGATAGTGGAAACGTTGTGAACTGTTTCGACGATCGATTTAACAGATCTAAATAGTGATAAGTCAGATAGGCTGGCATTTATAGCCATTATGGCATTTGGTTCTTATATTTAAGACGATCTAAAATTATTTGGCGCTTTTAGCAAGTCCCTTACTTATATATTGTGAATTTTTGTTAATTTTTATTATTAAACGCTGTAGTTAACCGTACTTCTTAAGTACAGTTTCGAGATGTCATAAGCCGACTAACAGAGTCGTATTAATATCTAAAGATATTACTTGAGACAATCTTAAAATAAGAATGGAACATTGGCCATAATGTCTTCAAATTAACGAGAATCTCAACGGATCTCCAAACTTGACCGATGTAAGAGATTTACACTTTCTTCTAATTAAAAATAAGACGTGCTACATTTGCCGTGCGTGAATCTTAAAACGCTAACTCTTTTCCGTGTCGATGTCGAAGCTGATAAAGAGGAAACGTCTGTGTCTGCAAATTACATATTCCGTAAAAGCAGAGAGATAGCGGAATGGTAAACGGATCAGGCCGTTCGCCTGGTCGACTTGGTGATCGCGCGTTTTCTATATAAACCGATTAGAAATAATTATACCGGAGGCTGCCACCGACGGTTGGAAAAGCGAGGATGTCCGTTCTCGTCGTTCACGCCGATTTTATTAATGCGCGCCGTCCGATCGGCAGGTGGTGAAAATAGTCCTAATTAATACTCCGCGGTACACACGAGGAGTCCGTTAATCGTTCCAACGTTATTAATGACATAGACTTATCGATCATAGACTTTGCGCCGCTCCGGTGTGGTGCTTATGTATCGCTTAGATACGATGTTGATATGAAATTATAATGCTTCCGCCTGAGTTCCATTGCTTTATGGCAGTCCGAATTAAATTCCGCAAATGGGACGGGCGCGTAAAACGCACACGACGTTTACCATAATGCAAATCACAGGCGCACGCCTTTATCGCCCGTTATTTACGTCTCCGCTTCACGGCTCTCGCGAGGGGAAACGCGAGATAAATTTTCAATCTACGTGCTACGTAATGACAGTAATCAGTCTCCCACTCACTTCGACGGTTTCTCGAGGCTTTGGACGAAGAGACCGCCTGCGAAATTGACGTCCGCGCGCGATTTGGATAGATTTGAAAGTTTCAATTAAAAGGATCCCCCCCACTCTCAGGGGATAACGCGCGCGCCGGGAATTTCTCTGAGATGGATCACGTATTTGATTATGGTTCACATGCGCGTACACAGTTGGAAAATTTGTATTAAATTTAACATGTTCCAAATAATCCACTCAAATTTTTGGGTTAATTTAACGTAAGATGAATATGTTGGAAAGTAACGCAAATATTATATGTTAAATTAACACACAAAATGTAACACTGATACAATTTGTGAGTAATCCTATTTCTTTAATTATTTAAAATTAACATTTAATTTAATATTTATTAAAATTATTAAAATTAACATTTTATTTAAATTACCATATTAATATGTTAAATTAACTCATCTTATTCATTTATCTTAGAATTTATGTAAATTTTAAGATAATTTACGTTCTTTAAAAAACATTATTTTTGTGTTATTTGTTTACTTTCTCGTAAATAGTGTTATTTTAAGACTAAGAAATGTTAAATATTAATTTATAAAATATTCAAATAATATTATCACATTATGTTAAATTATAATTATATTATGTTACACTTAGATATACTAAAAATTCGACTCAAAATTTTGACAAGGACTTGAGTGGACCGTTTCTAATATAAATACAAAATAAAAAGTCAATCAATGCTCAGTAAACTAAATTGAAATAATTAAAGACCTCAGTGCTTGTTTTATACACTATTATGCGTTGTAATTCTGATCATCTTTGTTAGTAGTAATACAGGTATGAATCGTGCGACATTTTAATTTGCGTTAAATTCTCTTTAGTTTCAATTATTACTTCATATATTATTTTACATAGCAATATTTCATCACGAATTGATGGACAAGTGTAGCTTTAGGTGTTTTCAATAAGAGATCCAACAATCATATACCAAATAAATTATTATTATTCCGATAAATTATTATTCTGAACGCATACTTTTTATCGAGATGAGCAATTCTGAATTGACACCATAGACAGATGTAAGGGAAGAGTCTATTATTTCTTACTATATCAAGATCGGATTACACAGTTTGTTTCGTAAATATTGAAGTTTTTATATGTAATGCGTTAGATGCGTTAGTTTCTAGAATTTTTATGTCATTATTTTAATATAAACGGTAGTTTTAACATTGAAAATGACCTGATGTAAGGTCGAAACGTATATTGTTTTGTTAAATAATGTTTTTATAATTCACAATATTAGCGAAGTCCTGCTTTTGCTCTGAGCCCTTTAACGGATTATTTAAATACAAAATGTTTTTTACTGTGTACGACACGAGTGATCGCCGCAAGCGTATTCTTCTCGTCGCTTGCAGAATCGTGCCTGCGACAAAAGTGGAACGAGGCTCCCGGCGTGCGCCTCTTCGCTTTGATACGGCATTCCCGTCGCGCGATCCCACCTACAAACTATTTTAGTTGGTAATGACACAATCTCCGCCGCCCACTTTTTCATTATTTCTCTCACCTTTGGATGATGTAGGGATACACGACATGCAGCAGCCTTCAGGCGAAGGCACGCGACTCCGCTTCATACGTTTCGAAATTTTCGAGAGGCGCGAGATTCCTCTCTACCCAACCTCACGTATCTCTACCCTCGGGACAATGAAAACGACTTTCTTAACACCAAAGATAATCGGCTGATGATAATTACAATTGGATGACAATTAGACACGAATTTAGCCGCGCGCAACCGAAATTGCGCGCATCGTTGGAGAGAAGGTCTCTCGCGCGCGAAAGCTGTAAATGTCAATTTGACGAGCAGAACTTCTTTGATTAGCGGCGTATCGAAAGGCACGAATTTGCAGAACCGCCGAGGGTGTTGGTCACGGCTAATTCTCGCCGTAGTAACGAACTTGCTGAATTTACACGGCAACTTGCAATTTAGTGACTTTCTCGAGTGTATGTCATTACTCTATCGATCGTACGTCAAGCTAGAAACACAGGGGCTTACTTGCAATCTCGCTCAGGTAAAACGCTTGCTTGCTTCGTTGTTTCATGTGTATGAAAACTATGGAAAGTGCGAGTTATATCTTGACTTTAGGTTACAATAATGTATGTAAGGGAACACGTCGTTCGGCCGAAGACTTTCGAGCGTCTTAGTGGGAAGGAATTTCTATTATGTGCAATATTAATGAGCGCAATTCGCTTGTGTGTGGCATATGAGTAAGTCACTCGATCGCTCAATGGGGTTAATATTTCAGGCAAGATCAGACCTACATTTTTATAAGATATACGAAGTCATATTACAAGTTATGCAAAATATAGAATGTTTCCGATGTTAGTTTGATTTTAAAATATTCCTGTAATTTAGAAATTAATTATATTTCTAATAATTAATAATAATCAATTAATTGTATTTTATATTATAAATTAATTGTACTGTTACTTTACAAAATATATTGAAAAACTATTTCAATTAATTAATTAATTAATTAAATGATGATTACGACACATTCCAAGAAGAAAATGAAATCTATCCTAGTCGTATTTTTATATCTATGTCTAGAACTCACGTTTCACAGGTGAAAAGCAACGGATATTCAAATGTGTAAATTAATAGCGAAATGTTGCAATGACCGCCGCTATTTATATGTCATTATTAGCGAGTCTGCGTGAATCTCTTTGCCGGATTCCGCCGTCGATTCTGTTCGCTGGACGGGCGAACGTTGTATTATTTACGCTCGCATATACATATGTCATTACATCTTCCACGTAAATTGTTATCTGATTACAGACGGTGAACTTAGATCAGAATTACGTAGTTCACCGATGTAATTACAAAGGTTGGTCAGTAAACGCGAAACCTACGGCAGTCTGAGAAATGGACGTTACGTTGAAGAGTATAATGTTAGCCCTAGTATGCGTTCCGGGATTAAAAAATAATAATTGCAGAATGTACGATTATTTTCTAATAACATAGAATTTTCGAAACATTTGAATAATTTCTTTTTTCTCAACGCGTGTGTGAAACGTGTATTACAGTAATACAAACATTCAACTTCAATCTTATATATTTTCAATTACATTTATTAGTCTACGAAGATGAAGTTAAAATTAAAATGACACGTCCTAAGAATAATATTAATTTTTTCCCTTTTACGTAAGTATATCTTTTCTCTCGTTTCGAGAAGAGCTGTGAAGAAATTGAAAGTTGAAATTGAATAAGTCCGAGGGTAAATGTTATCCACCATAAATTTTATACGTCCCCTCGCCGTCGCGCTCGAAAATCTCGCTTGCGAGGCTGCTCGCACACCGCGTTGTGCCGCGAGGAAAGGGTTAATGACGTTCCCACGCCCTTCGTCACGATCATCCACGGGCCGCTTAAAAAAAGCGAAAGGCTGGGCCCCGCGGCCGACGCAAGTTCAAGTGCGGAATGAATCTTCTCTCGCAAGACGAATCTCCCTTGCATTCTATTGTGCGGGCGACACTTAAGTGACAAATCGTGTATCGCCGTCGGGAGAAATTCGCGGCGTGTGCCTTATCCTCGCGTATACAATTCGCCTTTTTTACAATCTCACAATGATGTAAGAGAGACGCAGAAATACGTAGAGACGTGTCTCACGGCTTCGATCGAAGAATTCCTTCGACAAGTTCGACAAAAGGACCGCGTCGTGTAATTTTTCTTCTTCTTCCTCTCTCCTCCCAACATAATACAATTGGCCTCACGATATACGCGCGGACACTTTGCACAGGTAACGATTTCCGACGATAGTCGTAAATTTGTCAAAGGTTGTCGTTCCACGCGGCGCGTGAATCACTCGCGCGAATTACCATAACACTGCGGCCGTTGTGTTGTATTCACAGGGATATTTACGAGCCGTTTTGCGACGGATACCGGCGGCTTTATGGCATATCTCCTTATTAAACATGCACCTTGTACGTTTCCTCTTCAACGTTCGGTTGATGTTCGACGCGTAACATCTCTCGGAGATAGGCATTGTGTGATCGAACGGATTGAATCGCGCGCGTGAGGAAAATCGTCGGAATGAACGAACGGAGAATTTCCGTGTAACGAAGTTATAAATCGTCTCTTGCTTGACTTTCTACGAGCCGCGGTTAAAATTGCCACAAATCACGCGCCAAAATTTTACAAGTGGTTTCGTAGAGATTTACGGATTGTTCGGTGTTGCCGATGTACCGTGATTCTCGAGAATGTAAAATGTTTATGTCAGTAGGATCCACCGAATAAATTTGCATTGGAAAAGATGTAGAGAATATATCCTGTGGCGTGTTGAATATTGTAGTAGGTATGTTGAATCTTTTTATCTCCTCCAAATTATAAAGTCTAAAGGTTTATTATTAAAATTTAAGAATCTTAAATTTTTTTAAAAATCTTGAAATTCAGAAAGGATATTTTTAGTAGTATTTAAGCATCCCAATGAGAAATAATAATGGAATTAATATCGAATTGATGCTGATTCAATTTGATTTCGATCGTCAAATCGACATCAATTCGATGTCAAGTCCATTGTCATTTCTCATTGGAGGATGAGCTGAGATTATTAAGATTATTAAGATTTTAATTATATATAAAGGCGGTTCATAATCCGTTTTTATATTCAAGACCGTCTTAAGTTCTTAAGGTGTCACGAATTAATCAGAGGATCATTAGCGTCTTAAGACATTACTTAAGTCGATCTTAAAATAAGAATCGACTATGAATTTAATTTTGGGAAAGGAGGTATCTTTGAAATCTGAGACTCCAAAAGAGAATCATGGAGTTTCATTTCCGTAATCGCACAATCGATCATCATCTATTTAATGAGCCGCGCTATTATCGCCGGATTAAATGTGATACGTGCATCTCCCTTGAGAACGTAATGTCACGAAAGCTACGAACAATAGGTCGCATTCGCGGCGCCTAGAAAGTAATTTCGCCATGAGAATGTTTCCGTTGTTGTTGACCATTCGGAAATATAAGAGGCGTACTTATTATTGTAGGCGAGTATCTCGCGACTGTACGTTAGACATTCAGGATCGAGTGCGTCGGTTGATTAGTCTTCGTGAACTACGATAAGGAGCACAGAATTTTGCATAACGAAAGAAAATGGACCAAACAAAGTCTTTTATTTCTTTTCTTTCCGTAAAAGCTCTGATTAATTTTCTTGTGCTTTATGTAGTAGTGTTTCCGAAACACAATAGATGTAGTAAGCCTTAAGTCTTAAGAAATTGATCAATCATTGTATCAATCATCAAGTATTCTTCTCACATTCGACTGTGATTAATTAATTCTTTAAGGTTTACTATACCTATTGTTTCGAGACTTATGCGTTAAGCGGCGTTTACAATAAGATTTTGAAGCGTAAAATTTAAACTATAAGCTTTAAGCCATAAGAAATTAATCAATGACAGTCGAATGTAAGAAGAATAATTGATTATGATTGGTCAATTTCTTACGGTTCAATGCTTAAAACTGAAGTTTTACGCCTTGAAATCTTATTGTAGACGCCGCTTTATGCAAAAGTCTGTGCTCCGGCCTTAATATCTAGAGAACATCGATCACCCTTTGAAAACACTTGACGCGAAGAAGAGCTCACGTGGGACACACCGTTTTCTCATTCCGTTCGCCGATGTGCATCGCAGGTCCACGGGAGAGGTGCACGGTTAAGTTCCAGTTTCAAAATCCGGTTTCACGCAATGAAAAGTAAGAGTGAGAATAGAACGGGAACACACAACGTGCGATACCGTGTACGTAGCCGTTACCGCTCGTGCGATCTTCGCTCTGCGCGTAATTCACTTTGACGTCGCGGCCACCGCCATTGCGTACGTGCGAACATCGGCGGCGATAGATTTCTGAGAGAGGAGAGCTCTCGAATTTCCAGCTTTCTCCAGCTACCGACAAAACGAAGCGGCCAATCTCCCGCTCGTTTCGTTGGTTGATGGAATCGGAGCTGAATCATTACCAACCTGCTTCGGAATAGTTTCGTATATAATAGTAATTCGAAAGCAACGCAGAATCACTTGAAATCGTCAGAGAGATGTGATGATCGGAACGTACAATCGCATGTGATAATTTCGAAATAAATATATCGACCATAATAAATATAGTAAGTAAATATTGTAATAAAATTATTATGCGCAGGAAAATATCTGCCTAACATTGATGTTTTCGACATTTAAATCTTATTATAGCAGACCTCCATTTAGATTTATATCTATTTCTACCAATAGAGATTAACTTTAATCTCGGTTTAACTTATTTTTTATCTTCTTCTACAGCTAAGAATTAGAAAAAGATACAAAGAAAATTACCTCGAGATTAAAGTTGATCTACATTGATAGAAACAGGCCTTTTTTTTCTTATGTTCGTTTCTACCAATGTAAATGAACTTTAATCTCTGTAGATTAATTCTTCATTTTTTCTAATTCTAAAAATTAAAGATGAAGAGTATAAGTTGAACTGAGATTAAAATTAAATTACTTTGATAAAAATAGACATTAGACAATTTTTTTCTAAATGAGATTCACGTGGGCAACATGCACTGTATTCGACGTAAGGAAGTAGTACAATTATTTGTAGATCTTTCTAGAAACATAAACTGCTGTGGTGGGTGAGTAATTTTGACGCGGCTTGGTGAAGGTCTATCCAAACCGTCGAATAAAAAAGACACGACACATATCTTAGCGCTTTCATTTAGCATATACGATTCGTCTAAAAATACTACTCTTGTTTGATTTTATTCCAGAGATTTCGATAGTCCCGTTGCAGTTCGGTGTTTACACTTTCGTAACGTCGTTAACACTTTATTATACTCCTTTACGGCTGATTGCATTCACTGATCCCTGCAAGCAACAGCTGCCTTCCTAGTATCTTGGATTGTCACGTTTCGATATACTATAACTTTGATCTAACTGAAGAGAAAGAGAGAAAGAGTAATGTTATCGCAGAGAGGCGCGGCACAGCTCGGAATTATCGCATTTTTGGAGCACATTTTGTCGTTGCACACCACGCGCCATTAAGGCGGCTGGCGTCGATTGATGGCCGCCTCATCCTCCTAACGTTCAATGTCGCGAACCAAGCGTAATTTAGCGAGGTTTTATCTAGTGTTATTAATCGCGCATGCAACTTAGCGCTTCTCTTTGTGCGAGCCGCCGCGCTGTACACCTTCCGCTCCGAAATCTGAAGTCGGATTCGTTCCGCGTGATACTTCGCGCGTGCACGCGGGATTCGCTTGTCCTCCCGATTGAGACCCCGGGGCTTAATTACAGGCGGTAATAAGCCTCGGGAGCAAGGAAATATTGGCCGATTGGCGCCAAGTACGCGCGAAGGCTCCTTACTGGGCCAGTAGGCCATAAGCCGCTCTCCAATCATTGCCTCTCGGCGATCAGCTCGACTCCGCTTCTCATCGGCAGCGTCGCTATGACAATGTATCACAAAACGCCTACTACAATGATTATATGATACTCAATTTTTTTACCTACGTCTTACTTATCACATCTCCGCAGACTGAAATAACACACACACACACACACACACACACACACACATACAGAGCACAGCACAGCACAGCACATACACACATGGCACTGATCGCCTGATTCAAAACGGTTATTCACGCACAGCCTGCGGTCGCGTTTTGGAAACTCCACCTTTCGCGAGATCGGAATACCTCATTACGAAAGGCAATTGCAATTATTTGCGCCGGCATCATCGCCTTACCCGAACGCGAATGTTTCCCGTAGGTTTTTCAATGACAACTAATGCTTGCTCATGTAAAGATACACTACGAAAAAAAACTAAATTTTAATAAACATTTGTTTAAATAATTTTTAATAATATACATATATATATTTATTTGATAAAAAAAATCATTAATTTGATTGATTGAGTAAATATCTATTTCTTTGAACAGTATATTTAAGTAAATATTTACTTAAGTAAGTATTATTCAAAGAAATATCGAGAGAAATTGTATTAAATTGTATTAGGATGTAATAAATTTTTTCAGTGTAAATAAAACCACTTTGCCGAGAATTTATGTGAATCTTTACTTGTTTATAAAAATCAGATCAGATTAATTTTTTTCCATTTTTTTCCGTAAAAGCGTAATCGAGAAATGGTGATCCTTAACGATCCTAAGTCTCCCGTATAAAATAATTTTCTCGCTGGTTGCCAGCGCAAAACGCAGGATATCCTTGAAGCCTCCTAACGGTCCTGCCGAGACCGCCGTGTCTGCACCGAGAGACTTCTCGATAGTATTTTCTCCGCTGTATATGGGTGTGCGTGCGTATTGTGTATCACGCGTATATGTATGTACCACTTGCATATCCCGTCTGCATCCTGCACCTATACGGGACGAAATATCGGGCTATACGTGTCGCGCCTTGCTCGCTAGCATATATATGTTCCCAAGTTTTCATGTCGGATCCGTTACAACAGACTGAATTTCGTCGACAATGAATAAATCGGCGGTCGGCCTGGAATAATAATCTTTCACCTGATATTCTCCTCCCCCGCGATTATTATACATTTGAAAATGGATGGATCAGAATTTGTGATTGCGGAAGAGTAGAGTTTGGACTTCTAGGATCTTAAATCCTAAAGAGTTGCAGAGTTGGTCCTTGAACTATTATTAGATTTCGAACAGGTGATTTTTTGGATCGTAAACGTTTAGAACATTGGATTTTGGTTACAAGATTATAAAATAAACGAGATGATCAATTTGTACATCTTTGCGATTTAGAATTTCTGCCGCCTCGTTTCGTTATTGCCATATGTTTTGCATATGTAAACGAATTGCGAACGAACATTTGCATATGCACGTATTGCTACCGGCGATCATGCATATCGCGCCGTTATTTCCATCCCGGTTCCCACACATGCGCTATCGCTGCTATCGACTCTTTGATTCCGCTTTGCGTTCGCAGGAAGGGGTTCCGATTGCCAACAACGGAAGTTAATTCCGTTACAAAATTAATCCCTTGCAAAACATATATATTGGATTAAAATTCATAAAAATTTAGCAGGAAAATATTCTCTCTACAAATCATATTAAAAAAAAAAAAAAAAATTATTATTATTCAAAAGTGATAATCTGAAACTAGTATCACGTTTCCTTACTGCAAGATTTATATTTAAATGTAACATATTTAGTCACAACGACGTTTTTATATATATAGTGTATCTATAATTACGACACGCCGTTCTAGTTCCCACGTGGCGTTCTGTCATCGTCTTGAATTTCGATACGAGTTTCATGCCGTAGGCATCGAAAGATTCTACCCTCCCTCGCGGGTAGAAGAGGACAACGATCTCTTTGTTGAGCATGAAAAAGGTTGAACGATACCGTAAGCGCGAGGTCATAAGTCGCGTCAGTCTACCAGCCAGTCTTACTTTTGATAGTATATACACAATCGCCAGTTAAGATCTGGGACACGATTCACTTAATTGCACTGCGACGCGCCAATCGATCGATCGATTCAGTCGTGCGCGACGGTCGCGAATTCGAAACGTCATAAATTCGTTTAGCTCGTATGTGTACATATACTATTATACAAGCCGCGCGTAGTTCTTCCTTTTTATAATACCATTAATCAACTATTGTTAGTTAATCGATTAAATATATATTGATGTTGTAATTAATGCTGTATTATTCGTTTCAATTTATTATGAAAATTATGTGTTACTGGCAGAGAAGCACCGGATTAGATTTCCCAGAGCTCGTTTATTTACCAAGGATTATTTGTTGTTGATAAAGCGAGAGGACAGTCGTAATTTCTTATAAACTATTCTATCTTTCGTTAAGTATAGACATCGGATTTTTATGCAGATATTTTTTTGTAGACATAATATGCACAAAATATAAAAATTTATGCAAATATGCACAATATGCACAAATAAATATACATTTTTAGAATGCTTTTTTAATAAGATAAATTTCTATTTTGATATTTCTTTCCAATCTGCTTTCTAAAAAAGTATGAAATTGCATAAGAATCCGATGTCTAGTTATGTATCATCATGCATTTTTGTCACAAGTGCTTTGTAGCCAATTACTTAAATTTTAAATTATTAACGAACTAACGAAATACTTTTACGAGAAAATCGCTTACGCGTGCAATCGGTTATTGCATCATTTAAAGAATGACGAGACACAAGAATACGTAAATAAGTACGCTGACTGTCATCACAGTCGGTTGTATTGCATACATGTCGCTTCGGTTCGGCGACGTTGCGATAAGAGTTACTATGATATAGTAGTTAGTATAATAGAGAATAACGAATAGTTTTTGCTTCGTCGGCGGTCGAGACGAAACATTTATTGTGAACGATGTGGATCGTTAAGCACGAGATTCTCTATGAAAATAATTGTCAGCGCAATCAGCGGTCTAACGGTCCTCCGCCTTCTTAGAGATCTAGAAAGATTAAAAACTGGACAAATGACATCGATATGAATGGATATAATATATCCATTATGTTTTGTGATTTAGATAGCAATTAACATTACATTTCTCTACACGATACGATTGTGTGCGATACAAGGGTTTAACACCATTTCATTTTTAGATTCGTAGGAGAGTTTTAGCCTAGATACATCTACCAGATGCATATCTATCAGATACACGATAAAACGACGAGATCACATTTCTAGCATCGTGAAAGAGTGTTATAACTCTACCCGCCACAATATCACGACAGGTTCTGAGCGTGGCATAGTCTTTGAGACCGGATCCAGTGCCCGAAACGCAGAGTCGCGGTTCAAAGACTGGTCCGGAATGAAGTCCTATGCGTCAGGGGGGGTCTTCCATCGCGGTCGTATGCAAATCATGTTTCATAACTTGTTATCTGCTCGCCGTTTTCCAGGATGAGCTGATGTTGGCTTCACTCACGTCGAATTTATCGATCTTCATCTCATAATTTTCCGGATATCCATCCGGCGATTCTACGCCGCGAGACGATTATGACGATAACGTGAGAGTACGAATCGAACGATGACGAGCGAGTTACGTACCACTTGTGCACAATGAAGGAATCATCAACACTAGCCTCTTACCGTACCGTGAGTCCGATCGATTTTCGCGGTGAATTGGTAACGAGAAATCCGGCTGCGTTAATCATTATTACTGCGACTAATTGGACCGATGTACTGTCATCTCATGACGGATGAGAGATCCAGATGAATAAATCCATCCGCGAGCTGTCTCGCCGAGATGAAGTTCTCTCCTAGTGCTATATTGTAGTCTCATGATCGTTCTATGAACGTGGCGGCGTAGAGGATGCCGTGGAAAATCGATTAAACGCCAAATTGATGTTTCATGGCAAAGACCGAATCCGGAAGATCTTCGCCTCGGGAAACATCGTTATTTGCAAGCCGTCAGATGATAAAATAAAAATAATAAAGATTTACATATAAATTTAAAGAGAACAGATATATAGAGCTAATATATATATATATATATATATATATATATATATATATATATATATATACACACACACACACACAATTATCTATATATATATATATATATATATATATATATATATATATATATATTTAT
>Ga0157364_1002424_pt1 | contig 17317 bp, 9 predicted proteins | sample AttsexASBM2_FD_111476 | JGI IMG/M metagenome (GOLD analysis project Ga0157364, IMG submission 111476) | Fungus gardens microbial communities from leaf cutter ant in Ribeirão Preto, State of São Paulo, Brazil - Atta sexdens ASBM2 | ecosystem: Host-associated > Fungi > Mycelium > Unclassified ... | reverse complement strand
GCCGCAGATTTCTTTATATTGAAGCAAAAAATTAAAACCTCCCGCAAATGACGAGAATTTGGCTCGTAAACTGACATTTTCAATCGAGAATAACTTTATGATGCAGACACAAATCGACTAATGCTTCTATAGGGTTATGTTGACAGATGCCCAAGTTTATTGTACGACGTCTATGATCTATTTATTTCGACCACCACTTATCGCTAAAGCCATTTATAGGAAAACGGCGGAAGCAAAGTTGTATACCTAATTAAAGATAAAAATTCACTCTTTCGACTACTAAACCGCACATTTGTATGATTTTTATTTCACACCATAGATCTTTGTAAAATTTGTATAAAATTTTCAGATTTGATGAATATTCATTTGTATCCGTTGTGTATTTTCATAAAAAATCAATCAGATTGAAATATAAGTTACCAATTTTGAAAATAGAGATGTCAACTTTTAAAATGCTTTTCGAAAAATTTCTCGTTATAGCCTTTTTACGAAGTTACTCTATCTTGAAATTATAAAAAGATCATTTAGAATTAGCGTTAAAAAAAGCCAAATTCAAAATTTACATATATATCTGCGAAAAATGATTACGAAATGTTCAAGAAAGCGGTATAAAGTTTAAAGCCATTTCAAATGTTTTAAATCATTTCTATATAAACATTTCTATATAAAAATTTTATTACAAAAAAACCGCGTAATTTGAAGTGGATTTTGCAAAATTTCAAAATAAATTTCAATTTTGATGACGTGCACGGAATAAAAAATCTCCTTAGTTCTGTGCCCTGAAAAAAGTTCTCATATCCTCTCTCAAGTTTCTATCTGATTATACTCAAATATCAACTGGATGACAGAAAAGAGCCACATTGCTTTTTGCACGATGGCTAGCTTCATGGCATCATGACTTCTGATTGATTGAATAAATTGACTATTGCGCATCTTTGAAATTGGTTTACCTTGTCTTCTTCCATCATGGATTCGTCATTGTTCTCTAAAAAATACAGCATCGGATGGTTTCTCAAACGAGTAACAACATTTCCATAATAACATTTTACACGCAGTTGAATTGCAACGAAGCATTATAACGATGATTGTGTTTCGTCAAACGATACAATAATAAATGAGTTATCGTCAAAAGCGTGCAATGATGATCAATGATAACGACATTGACAGCTGGAAAACGGGATTCGATTCTAATGAATTTGTTCGAAAGAGATTTGGTCTCGTCGATCATGTCGATTCCGGCGAAGATGTAACTTTGATGCGAGTGAAAAACTCGAGTTCCAGTTCCGAGATCCGTTATATCAATCCTGCCATTTATACAGAATCCATCAATGAAGAAGGATCTAAGAGCGATCGTGAACAGGAAGGTTGCTGTCAAATCTAAATTAGAAGATCGATGAAACCCAAGCAGAACAACAAGTCAAAATGACATTAAAATGAATCGGTAATGATTGAAAAATAATTTTTAATGATCATTTTAAAGTCATTTTGACATAATTTTGATATTATAATGACTTGTTGTTCTGCTTGGAAACTCAACCTTTTAGATCCTTTTTGAATAAAATTTTAAAAATTAAAATAATTTCTAATCAAATCAGATAAATAGTAAGTAAAAGAATAGTAAAAGTAGTTAAAGAGAAAAAAGAATCTTTAGCAGAACATAAAGTCAAAATGACTAAAAAATTAATAAAAATCATTTTTTAATCAATAATAATGCATTTTAATATCATTTTGACATTATCATGACTTTTCTTTTTTTCTATTTGACAATTGCAAAACCAGAATTAATATAGAACAGCTTTATTATAATCAGTAAATATTTTAATAGGAATATTCTCCTTCTTTTAGGGATTCATATTTCTTCGCAATTGAATTCCTGTAGCATACTTTGCGAGTTCATTTCTTTGTAGGATATTGTAACGGAAACTCAATTGACACAAATCGTTATGATGCTTCGACAATCGACCTATTATCTGTCGTCGCAAAGGATACAACGAGCACTGATTACATAAATGAACATCTGGGACAGAATACCTACAGGTGTTATTCAACATCTTTTCTAGATACTACGTTGCCTCTTGAATTGTCCACTACTCAATCCACAATCTCGTCTGGAAGAAATACACGAATGGAGCGACGATGCAAGATTGATAGCATCTGTGTTGATCAAAATAAAGTGAACATTGATCAGAACATTGAGACGACAAAACATGACAAGTATGTTGTTTCACAATACAATTTTTATTTAATCATTGAAGTATATATGTGAGAGTATGATGTCGCAGGTATGATGTCCTAGACGGTCGCCAGATCGCACGAATTTCCACGACGTCGGTTGACTCAAGTATCAGCAATCATCATCAGATGTCAGACATTGACAGAAGAAGCGCCCATTCAGAATGGATGCGCAAGAAACATGAGGCCGCACAGCGGACGAGAGAGAAAAAGGAACTCGCTTTGAAGAAGCGACAGGAGGAAGAAGAGAGGGAAGTGCAAAAAAAGGAAGAAAAGGCGCGTCTAGAAAGGGAAAATTTTCTCAAGTGGATCGAAAGGAAAAGGCAGCAGGAACTGGACAGAAGAGCGATGCTCGAGAATGAGTTAGAATTGCAGAAGCATTTGAAGGAGATTGAAGATAATCTTGCCGGTGCAAAATCCACTTATCTTCGTCGGTGGTTTCATAAGAAGAAGGAGGAAGAGAAGGGTACGATACGTCGCTTGCTTCGATGCTATGCTTACATCGTGCACTTGATATACATATAACTAATAACTTTTTATTAAATTCTTTTAATTTCAGCAATGTATTCAAAGAATGATCCATTAATTATTAAAATTAGTACAATATACATTAAAATGATTAATTAAATACACATGTACATGTTAATACATATCGTCAAAAATTAATATAATTTAATAGAAAGTTTCTAATTAGTACTCGTATCAAGTGCATGATATATTTAAATTAAGACGCAGGCGTTCGACAAGACACTAAGATGATAAAAATTGACATGCTCTTGTTTTGCAGCCCAGCGTAAGCAGCAGGAGACAAGACAGAAAAAGATGGATGAGGAGCGCGAGAAGAGGTTAGAGCAAAGCACAAGGGCATACGAGAAGTGGCGAGAAAACTCTAAGAACAAACCTAAGCCTGCCACCCAAGGATTACTTCGTATGTAACATACAATATAGTAACATATAATAGTTAAATAACAAAATGATCGATGCAAATGCAAGCTCAAAGATGAATAAGATGATTCTTTATTATTACTTCTTCAATTATATGTAAACTGACATATCGCTTCCTTACTTTAAAAATTAAAAAAATTAAGTTTCTCAGAGAAGTTTTTCACAAGAGAAAACTATTTTTTAACTTAACAGAAAATTATTAATTAATCAAATAACATCTGCAAAAAGAATATATTCTCCCAGCAAATGAGAATGAATTAAAATGGATTACAATTTTTTTTAATGCATAGTTTAAATCCATGAAAATGGATTGAATGGATTGAAATAGATTGGATTTGAGCTGACACTAGTTTACATTCAAAAAGAAAATTCATATTTAAGGGTTACAAATTTTATTCCTAAGACATTTATAATAATTATATCTGAAATTAACTACTTTAAATTAGTATTAAAAAACGCTTTAGTGGGATTCGAACTGGGATCTCTGGATTATGAATCTTCTGCTACCTGCTACATTACTTCTTCAATTGGTAAATGTTATTTATTCTCTACTTCAATTACAACCAGCTAAATTAATAACGAAATTATATAAATATAATAAAAATATCATCATTTAACAAATATAATAAAGTATAAATAATTTACATTGCTGTGAGACAACATTAGCTAAATGTCGGATAATCTAATCTCGTTTGACCGATGTGATCATGCGATGTGATTAGCTTAATATTCGGGCTGTGTTCGATTTGCAAGTGTTCACATCGATCATTTATTTTATTCCTAATCAAAGAGAAATAAAAGAACATAGCTCAATTATTTTTACGTTAACTTTTTTGAACTTAGTTGATTAACACGAAAAATTTACTACTTATAATTTTGAATAATTTAAGTAGCATTTATAGTTCATTTTAAAAGAAAAACTTTTTATTTAATTGGATTCAAAAATTGCATTTCCTATTTTGAATTGAGTAGTTCATTCACGATGCACAATGGCTGATATTATTTTTAGATTCAACTGGATTGAAAAACTGCATTTCCTACACAATTTTGAATTGAGTAGCATTAATAATGCACACAAAATACTATAATATTATTTTTAAATTGAAAGGCATGGAGATATGCAATTCTTGTAAATGAACAAAAATGCATTCAGAATTGAAAAAGCATAAACATTTGTTTTATGCAATTTTATAAATGAATAAACATATATTCAGGATTGAAAAGAATTTATTTTAACATTCATACATCTTTATTTTTAAAAATTTGAATCCATTTTAATCTATTTCAATTCGTTCTTGTTTGCTACGTAGTTGGTAATATAGACGGCTTTAGGATCCCCTTGTTGGGGATGTTGAATCAATGGTTGAACTTGATTGAGATCAATAGACCTTTTTTAATTCCAAATTCGGTAATGACATCTTTCATTCATTTCTTATACTTATCGTTGTGTCTCAAATACATTCATCTGTCCTTATCTAACATATTGCAACGCCATCTCTTAGAAGATCGAACACCTATTGCTAGACACAATTATTGCTTTATTTACCATCCCGAGTCTTCGCTCAGCATTCATATACACATCATTTATAGATTGATATAAATTTTCTTTTAAATAAATCTTTTTTTTTAAGCTTTTAATCTTAATCTCATAAACTCAATATTTGCACATGTAATGCGCTGATGAGCGCTGCACTATTTGATCACGAGTTATAAAACTTTTGTATTAAGGAAACATTTATATAAGTTGATAGTTCTACGAATTGAAAAAAATAGTTTTTAAATAAATTTTTAACTTTTTTTCCGATTTTGGTATAAAAATCTATTGCAGCATTCCCAAATTTTGCGTCTACTTTAATCCAGTAAAAGGATTTCATTCAATAAATTCGGATATTTATATCAATTTGCAAAATTCCGACAATTTGATCATTCCATCTCCTTAAATTGTTGATTTTTTTCTTATACAATGTTTTAAAAATAAGAATGCATATTCATGATACTATAATTTTTTATACTTTGTTGCAAAATTACAACCTTTTTCTCTGTAGGGAAATTATATTATAAACTTTTTTTTAAAAGGCACTTTCTTGGAATCCGGTCGGATACCCGAAAAATATCGAATATCCGACTCGAAGAAATTGTTCTCCCCCCCCCTGCTTAAGAGGCGCACGACTTCCATAATTGTACTGTTGCACATGGGTTTTCCACGCGAAGCAACTCTCACCCTCCCTCTCCCTCCTCCTCTGTTTAAGGGACGCATGACTTCCACAATTGTACTGTTGCACATGGGTTTTGATTTTCTATGCAAAGCGACTTTCACACCTCTCCTTTAAGGAGTGCATGACTTCCATAATTCTATTGTTGGACATGGATTTCAACGTTGTGCAATAATACAATGTCCTATGTTCTTTAAATAGGAAGGAGGAGAGAGAGGAGAAATGAGAGTCGCTTAGCGTGAAAAGTTGTGCGCTCCTTATACAATAATTAGCAACAACTTTGATTGTTAATAATTTTTTAACAAAGGACGACCGCGGGCTAAAACCTTTTGAAAATCACTTAGGGTCATGACTTTAACCACATATGTCAATGTCAAAGTCAAATTGGAGAATGTTCCCCTATACTAAATAATTACCAAAACTTCAAACTTTCACGATAGTAAAGGTAATAAAAAATTTTCTCAATTTTTTTGGACACATGACAGACTTATAAAGTGAGAAGAAAATTTGTTATTTTTTTCAGCTGATACTTATGTAAAAATGATCAAACTCACATAAACTCAAAATATATAGTAAGTTTTTGAAAGTAAAGTTTTCAATTTTTTAAAATCCTTTTTTAAATTTAAATTTTGTTCATTTTTTAATGAAATTATGATATTCTTAATAGTAATACAGAAAAACGTTAATACAGAAAACTGTTGTTTTATTTGCATCAACCCAATAACTTATTTTGATTAAACAATAATTCAATTTCAAATATAATATGTTATTTGTTGATTATCAAAGTACAAGGAGAGGATATATTTTACAAATTTATTTTATCAATTGCAAATGTTTTATTAAAGAATATTTTTACTGAGAAATACATTTTAATATATGGTTTGCAAAAATTCATGCAAAGACTATAATATAGCACAGTAAGAAATCTATGTAATGTTTTTTCAATGTCTATTTAATGTATATAATGTTTAATGTATGTAATATATGTAATGTGTTTTCTTAATGTAGGTATTGTTTTATTTGGAATAAAAAATCTGTTTTATCAACATCGATCAAGTTCAGTCCGTTCCAGCATCCCCTTAACTCATTCATGATAACAACTAGAGCCTGTATTCCATATTCCTACCGATAATTATCAGTATTATTAACTAAGACAATTCAAAGACTTGTTCTTTTAAGCTTCTTGCACAGTTTATTTTTTTCTTTTTACTCTTCAATGTGAAGAGAAAAGAAAGAAAAAATGATGAACTGTGTAAGAATTTTAGCTAAAAAGAACAAATACCAATCTTATACCAATGGCAACAATAAAAAAAGGAAAAAAGCACTGCTCTTATTCATGTATATAGAATAGTATTTTAGAAGGCTATAGTATAATAACTCAAAAATCATGTTTTATGTCATTTTTGAAGTAATTAAGGAAGCGATATAATTAAAAAATATTTTGCAAAATATTTCACATCATACTACGCTAAAGATAACAATTACATAATTGTTATCTTACTGTGGTAATTACGTCTAAATGAGTGATATTCTAAATGAATGATATTCTCTGTTGTAATTATGTCTAAATGAATGAAATAGATTAATTTCGAATGAGTATAACACATAAAAAGGGGATGAAGAATGTCCTAGAACTAAAAATACGAAAAGAGGGTAATACTATATAAAATATTATATAAAATATAAGTAAAAACATAAAATAAAATTTTATACGTGGTTTCATTTTTCGGAAAAACAATTCTGAATTTTATTTTATTATCTTAAAAATTGTTGGTGCATAATTAACAATTTTTAAGATAATAAAATAAATTCTTATAAAGTAAATATTTTGTCTTATTATGTTTCTCTCTCCCCCCCCCCTTCCCAAAGTCCTTTTTAACATTAGTAATGTTTACAATCATAAATGCATTTTAAGTGCACACTTATCATATACCTGACAAATGTATAAAGTTGTTTTTTAAAAAACGAAACTTTGTACAAAAACATTTTATTTTACATTTTTATATATTTTTTTCATTTAATAATATATAATTTCATTTTTTAGAATTATCTCCTTTCTATTATTAACTGTTGTTATATTATTAAGTGTTGTTTCCTTGTAGTATACCCTCTATACGTATTTTTTAACAAAGAAAAATAAATCTTATACCGTGTAGCGAATTTGATTTCCTTTTGGATTGAACTTTCATTAAACGCTTTCGGAGCAATCAAAACTAATCTAGTCAGAATTATGTACTTTCTGCTTGCAAAAAATTCGATAGTGATAATTTTTGGATATGTTTTAAAGTTCGGTGTCTTAATACAATTCTTCTACTTCTTAATATAATTCCAAGTTTTCCAATTTGACAGGCCGCCACTTGCATTATCATCTTAGAAACTTACCATTGAAAACGTTTTTTTGCATTATTTCCTCACAATGAGTCCTACAATAAAAATAACTATAATTAATCTTGTAGAGGAAAGTGTTTCCTACAACTTTCGCCTAAAATTTTTTTTTTTGTAATTTTAATGGATAACGAACTGTAGCAGTGTAAAGTGGAACAGTTTAGTGAAATTTCAAAGAAATTAAATTATGTTTTAGCAACTTCTTTAGTTAATTGTATAATGACTGGTATCATACAGAAAAAATAGAATAAATAATTAGTAAATTATTAATTATTACTTACAATTAATTAATTACTGATTAATTACTATAAACTTATTTATATACCATTATAAGATAAAACTTATGGCGCGTTTTTTTAAATATGAAATCTCCAGCAAAAAGACCTAATCCACAACTACAATTTTTCAGCTTTTTTATTAATTATTTTTTTTAGTATTTTATTTTTAGTATTTATAATAATAATGTAATCTTCTTACGGGCTCTCCCAAATTCAACAACAATATCCAATAATAATCCAAAAAAATCAGGGCAAACGAGAGCGTTAATATGCAATCTTAAATCTTTATTCCAAAAAATAGACTTTATTTAAAAAAATAGTACGTTTCATTCACTTTGGAACAATTCTCAGTAATACAATTTCAAAATATCAACCTTTATGTATAAGAAAAAATCAGATTAATAGATTTAATGTTGTAATCTATTCGAAACATTAAAACATTATCTTATAATTATCTTATAAATATTTCGAAACCATTCTACAAGTTACAAATTAATATTGAAAACTAGTGACTCACCCCAAAAAGGAATTCATCTCGACATTGGATCAAAACCAATTAAAATTTATAATCACTAAAAAGTATCAAGTTTAAAAACGCGTGTTGATTACAGCTTGAACGAAATGACTAATACATTTGAATATGACTAATACATTTGATTGGTATCTATACTAAGCGGCTATCTATATAGTTTTTCAATCCGATGATTTTTGATAATGTTGTTGTTTCCTCTCTTAGAATATTTATTTCTTAATGTTCTACATTAGTTGACTCTGTTTTGATACTATGAACGTTATGTTTCTTTTAAGAAATTTAATTTAATTTTATCTGTTTTTGTAATTTCAACTTATTTAATTTATAATATTGTGCAGTTATGTTTCCAGTAGATAAATCTCTTTAAAATTTAGTTATTCTTCTTTTTTAGTAACTGTTCTTTTTAATGATTTAGCTCGCATTTAGCTAATCAATTAACTGACGATTACATATACTCCAGACATGGGAATCTGTTGAAACTTACTTGCTGCACTCGATTTCTACTACGTTACGAATATTACATTGTGAACAATTATTACTATGATTATGGAGACTATGGGGACTGCTGAAGATGGCTTGAATACAGTCGAAATGTTTAGTATTTTTGAAGAACTGAAAGAAATGAAGACTTTCAATGGCGAATTGCCATTGAGAGTGATGTTCATTATGAAAAGAATAAATATCAGTATAGACATCGATTATCCGAGACCATCGAAAAGAAAAACAAATTGCAGTTGTGGATTAAACACGCTGGGAATTTAAAAAACATGCCGTAAGCTTTATTTCATAATATAATGATGTGGAAATAAATATTATAAGTCCAAGCTCTGCACGCATGAAGCTGAGGGGGAACATAGCAGGAATCGAATTTTTGACCGATTTTGTCGCGTCCAAGCTTTGAACGTAAGGGAGCTGTGGGGAAGAACCGACGCAAACGAGGAGGAACTTCGCTTCATTCTGAGACTCTCAAAAAGCCGAGAGTCGGCAGGACGTGGAAACCTCTCTCGCTGTCAATGCTTCGCTGAGCCAACTCATGAATCGAATGCACTTGTTTAAAGGATCCAAATTGGATCAATGTGACACGAGGGCGCATTTTAACCAGATATGCCAGTACGTTTGTTTGTCCTGACTTTCAATCATGGAACTTAATTTAAGTGACCGAGAAGAGGAGCCAAGTGCAATCGCGAGAGAACTTAAAATGAATACGAGCAGAAGGTATATGCAAAAATTAATTAATACATCCGGATTTTAGTTAAATAACATAATTAATAAAAAAGCGAATGTTTATACATGTTTTTGTTTTTACAAAAATAATCGGCAACTTGTCACATTTGTAATTAATTTCAGCGTTTCTGATTGAACGCGGTGCGTGCTTGCGTGCGTGCATAAGTGCGCGAGTGTACGAACCTAGAGTAAATACATAGAAAAATGTGCGTGTGGGTACATTAGAAAGAGATGGATTTTTGTGAATAAAGAGTATAGAGAGATGGAACGGTTAAGAGAGTATTGCTAGAAACAAAGAGGACTAAAATATTATTTAATGATTAAAGAGGAGAGAGAGAGAGAGAGAGAGAGAGAGAGAGAGAGAGAGAGAATATGTGGCTTACTGGAAGTGATGAGTGGCACCCTGGATGTAGTTCTTGATGATGAAGTTCATGTCTGACTCGAAAGATGATGTGGCTCGGAAATGTTGGAAAATGCTGGACTTCGTACGTGAACACTGACTCGAAAGTTATAAAAACTGGATCGGAATGAGTCTGGAACGAAAAAGCCTGAGACTCGAGAATTTGCGAGACAATCAAAGAATAATGTTCGAGAAGTGCTCAGGAATGTCCAAGGAATGAATGCGAAGAATCCCAAGAGATCGCCGTTTGTATAGGAATATTTTTAAGAGAGGGAATTTCGAAAGTTGATTAGTCAAATTCAGATTGGTGGAACAGATTTTGACAATTAGTGATAGAACTCTTTTCTCGTTTTCGGATTGGTCAAAATTCAGAATATTTTTTGGGGAAGGAAAAGGTTGATCGGAATCTATAGTGTGGGAAAATATCATCATTAATTTTATGATCTTAAAATTTAGAGAAAATGTACATGCAGAGGATACGTTAAGAAAGCGCACGTGCAGCGTCGGCACGAAACCACTAAATACCACCCTTGAACATCGCGTGTCAATTTTATATTTTTAATAATTTTACGATCACGGACTCGTGAAAATCGTTCGAGACTTGACCATTAAAAAGGTCTTAATGTCGGTCTTACGCTCCCAAATGATATTTATTATTATTTTAGCCGCGGTGTCCTTTTGGTTCCGTCGCTCGGACAAAAGCGTGCTTTTATTTCTGAAATTTTATAATATGCGTAACGTAAATTATAATATGTTAGCATACTAACATCGTTATAAGCGCATTCTGAATACGGGCCCAAGTAAACAAACTCACATTTGTCGCCATTTTTAGGTCATTTTAATATTAAAATAACAATAAATAACGTCAGCTTATTGCAAGGTAAATATTACTTTTACATCAATTGTCGACGTCATTATGATGTAATAATGTAGTCAATAGACTTTGATATAATCACGTTATAGCGACGTCTAAATGACGTCGATGACAAATAATTGACTTTTAGAGATCGAAAAAATGACGTCATTTTGATATAATCTTATTAGCTGGGTTGGGATTTTCATTAGGACACCGGACATTAAGGGTGAAATCACACAGTGCGAAAAACGACTGCAGAATAGAGAATGCATCACGGAAGCAATCAATCAGCACTATTCGAAATAATGCAGAATAACGTTGATTGGTTGTTTTTATGATGCATTTTCTATTTCGCAATCGTTTTCCGCACCGATTTTATTCTAAAATATATCCAAAATCATTATTACCAGATCTTTTGCAAGCAAAAATTCTTTTTCGTTAGAGTATTAGCCTAGATTATATCCAGTACTTGGTACGCGTACTATTAAGTGCTCGGTAAAGGGCTCCGCATAATAAAAGGAACAGACAACAGAGAACAGAGAATAAGAATTTCAATCTACCTCAGAAACTGTGTATTCTACAATACATGATTTCTGATAGATTGAAATTCTTATTCTCTGTTCTCTGTTCCCTGTTCCTTTTATTATGCGGACCCTTAGTATCATATCCATATCAAATCATTTAATTAATACACTTGGTATAAACGCTAGGGGATTACTTCAGTAATCTTGCTTCGGATAAGTGATGCCATTTCTAGCTCGTTTATGCTAGATCGATATTTATAGTCGATTCTTGCATAACGCATAAGAACGAATTATGAATATCCCATATTTTACGTTTCACAATTGATAGCCCTTGAACCTTAGGAACAGTCCATAGATAGAGAGGGCAGGGAGATTTAGAAAGAGACACTGTCTAACTGCACACATCATGTTATCTTTCTACCACGGAGCCGCCGTCGTGACACACATACAAAGTAAAACTCTTTATTAAAGTAGTTCGCCATAATAGCATTAGTCCGCCATATTAGACCTACTTACCATGTACCAATATGTGCCAATAAAGCCTTAAAATTAGAAAGTGTATATTCCAGTGTATCTGATTTCTAATAGGATTTCTAATAGGAAATCGTGTTATTCCTATCGCTATCGCTATTCCTTCGCATTGTGGTTAAGGCTTAATACTTACTAATAATACTAAGCGCTTTTAAACAATAGACAACTAGATCCAAGATGGTGATGAAATAGCCAATAAGAAGGCAGTGGCAAGATAAAAGAAATGCGCTACTTTAATAATATAGAGTTTTAATACAAAGGCATGAGTCCATCCGTACGCGGTCGCGCTTTGATAGAAGAATATCTTTATCTTTCTCACTGGGCGCTTATTTCAAGAAACCGAAAATGCTTTCTCAGCAATCTCGGCCGCTCGATGTGTATCGATAAGGAACAATCCAGATAACATGTAACTTTTTTAATAAATTGTAATCATATGCATTTTCGAACGCTTGAAATAAGCGAGAAGGACGGAGATATCGCTCTCTTCTATCGCTCGAAATTGGCCAAAGTACAATCACATGAATATGGATTCTTGCCTTTGTGTGTCACGATAGCGGCTCGACCGCCGCTTATCATTGTATCTCCTTCACATGACGCAAAATGTAAATGCTGGAAATAGCATCATTGCTCCAGGTACCTATCATGGAACACGTAAAAATGAATTCCGATTGGAATCCATTCCGATTTTATTCCATGATAAGTGCGCAAATCTGATATTTCCGAATCGCGAATATTAGACCAAGTTAGTACACGTATTAAATGGTACAAACAAATCTTAGCTCTCTTTAAACGCTTGGTTCGTTTTGAATCGTATATTAAACTCGCCACTATTGAATTCAGGTTAAAGTTAGAATTAGAGATTTTATATCTTGAAAGGTATAAGTGAAGATATCATGTCACTTAATCTGTTTTGAGACAGATTGGTTTAAACACATAAGAATATATATTTAAATATTAGTCGGTGCCAATTTGATACACGTACTAAATGAGTGGGTAATCACTTAATATAATCGTGGAACAGAGTTTCCGAAAATCATTATAAAACTCATATGAAATTCTGATATATAATTCAACACATATGCTAATTACATATGCTAATTAATTATGCTAATTACTACGAGAAATAATTGTGTAATATTAGATAAAATTATTTATTTGATCAATGACTTCAGATGTACTAAAAAGAAATTATTTGTTTATTAGATAAAGTTGTATGAAACAAATGAAATCTGTAATACAATAGATCTGTTTTCTGTGGCTGAACTATACTTTTAGAACTTACAATGAGATAGAATATAATTTGATATTTGTCGAAAGCGAAAAAGAGAATTCTAGAGTAGTCTAGTGCAGGAATAGAAAATAGATCAAATATTTCAGCTAGTGATTACCCCATCAGTATTAATCAATTTAGGCCCGATTATATCAACGTTATTTTAACTTTAAGCAAGGTTTAAAAAACTCTCACTTTCTCTCTTTAAAGCCGAAAGAAAGGGAAGGATAAAGACTTTTAAAATCATTTAAAGTCAAAGTAATGTTGGTGCAATCGACCTTAATGGTGTAAAAGAGATCTATATTGACTAAACTCACTACGATCGAAAACTATATTAAAATGAACTAATGCGTTATCTTATAGCTCATCAGAAAGCAAAGCCAGCATACATAAATCCAATTCCTTGGCAATCGATTGTGGAGATTGATCCTGATGAAATACAAGAGGACACACTTCACGAGAAAAAAAGGAATATAAATCAGTTGAAAATAAGCGATAGAAAAACAATCACGGCGCATCAATGATTGATGACGCAGCCGAGAAGATCCATTAAAATATTAGAAGAGTAAGATTTAAATAGAAGAATTTATAGAGTGTAACAAATCAAAAACTTTTCTGATAATTTTTCTTGCTGTTCAATTAATCAAGTCATTTAAAATCTCAAAATATTTAATTACAAAGATGTACGAAAATTATATCTTCTATTATTCTTATAAAGTAGAACTTGAAAATTACATTTTTCTTGGCCATAATTCTACTTTCTACTTTCCCTACTGAATATAAATAAAGATAATATGTCGTAAGGTTTCATATTTTGATTGATACTTGTCAATTTGATTGAAGTGATTTTAATGATATAGATTTGTTCATACGTTTAATGACAACCTATGCTATATAAGTATTTGATTATAACAAGACAAAGCAGACTTCGTGGCTTTGCCGGTCTCTCTCTCTTTCTCTCTTTCTCTCTCTCTCTCTCTCTCTCTCTCTCTCTCTCTCACACACACACACACACACACACACACACACACACACACGCACGCACACACGCACACACGCGCGCGCGCGCGCGCGCGCGCACACACACACACACACACACACACACACACACACACACACACACACACACACAATTATCAAACTTCAGCCTTACATACCTTCAGTATCTCTAACCCGAGAAGAATACACCTATTATTTTGTAAACAGTTAATCGTATAGTACGAGAAATATCGCGTGAGAGCTTTTCTCAACGTTTACTTGCCATACATAAGACATTATTTTCCTTGGACAACAAATCTTTCTTTAATCAAATGTTTTAGTCGTTCACACACTCATTATCAAATTATATACAATACTCTCTTTTGCATTCTAAGCGCATCCTACCGTAATTTATAATCGAAATGGCAAATTTTTCGAAAATCGAGCAATATTGAGTCAAGAGAATAGAGTGGGTGTTTTGCGTAATCTCTTTACGTAAATGCGTACGAGTGTGTACATAACAATCATACAAGTAGATATGCGGTAAAAATTACTTTTTTATACATTGTATTCTGGTATACATATATACAAGTAGTTTGTAGTCTAACGCTCTTTATTCTTCATACCTCGCTGATCATTTTCTCAAGAGAGAAAAATAACAAAGCAATGATTCATGAAGATAATGTGCGACTGTGTGTGTATATGTACATGTATATACATATGTATGTATATGTGTATATATTGTTTTTAAGGGCGGCGCTAGTACCTTCCTTTTTTTGTCCCACTGTTAAACACAATTATTCCAAATCGACCAATTCAATGTCGTCAAACAAATGCCATCTTATGTACTTCAATGTTAAATTGACCTTTTGTTTGTAAAAAAAAGTATTAGTAACGCTTACTTTTCTATTAGGACTGCAAAATAAGCGTAACTTTAAAATATGGATTCTTTTCGATTATATGAACATATTGCATTTTTGGAAAAAAGAAGCTAAGAAGGAACCGATTCATTGGATAGGAATTCATTCTGCGAGAATGAATTAAATTTCACATTTTCGAAATAGGAATTGCTTTAGAAAATACTTTACAATTTTTAGAAAAATCTACATCTTTTTATATTATAATTAAAGCTCCTGAGTAGTCGCGGCGAACATGTTGGAATCGTGACATCAGAAGCGAGGAATGACACATAAATTTATGCTGCAAGCCATTTGTAAATAAAGACAATTTGGATAAATCTAAATGACGAGATTGTATTAAAATACTTAAAAATGGGCAAAAACTATCTTTTTCTTAATAGTAAATGGTCATAAAACGCAGATAAAGTGAGGTTAATTTTTGGGTAGACCACACGATTTGAACAGCTGTTGAAATGAATGAAATATACGCTTTTACGTATCAAATTCCAGAACTTATAGTTCCTGTCTATTTTTAGGATTTTCATAAGTACAAGACACGTTACATTTTCACAATTAAGCAAATAATAATGGAAATAGCATGCAGCACAAATTTTGTCAAAACATCACTTTTCCATGCCTATAAGTTCAGCCATTTATCGTGGCGAGGCGCTAACATACACACAAACCCATGTGCTCGCTTCATGTGTAGCGAAAGATGCTAGAAAAAACAATAAAAAAATTTTTATTTCGAAGATCGTGAAGATTCATGGACATTACACAGAATGAATTTTGTTTTGTTTTTTAAATTCATCTAATTAATATATAATTTACAAAGAATTATTTTGTTAGAAATTTTCTTATAATCGTGTTAGCTGCATATATTATGGCGGAACATTTACCATAATATATGCAGCTAACACAAAAATTTCGTAAAGACAATTACCGAAAGGAGTATCTGTCGTAAAAATGAAAAACAATTCAATTCAATATAATATCGATGATATATTAGAAAAATATCGGCATAATATATTCGTTTCGTATATATGTGTCTCAATTCTATATTATATACATATGGGGCATTCTCTATCAAATTGAACACCTTCTCTATCCAAAATTCAATTCAACTAAAAAATTTTTCTGGGTTTAAATTATAGGTGCACATGTCTATTTTCTTTAACACTCTGGCTTTTTGAGAAATTCAATATGGTGAGTCTAACATGACGACTGCAATTCACGAAGTACTGATTGAGAATGAATCATCACTCAAATGAGTCAAAGTTCATTCGATTTTTATGAATATTTATATGTTATTTAATTGTTCTCCGATTCTCAAAAATAAAGAATCTGCAGTCAAATTTTCAAAATTAAAAATGGCGAATCCAATATGGCGGAAATTTTCAAAAATTTTCTGGATTTTTATAAAAATTGGTAACCAGGGATGCTTTGGATCGTTAATCCTTATTCAGATTTATAGAATTCAAAATGGCGGATCTATTATGAAATATTATTAAAGATCGACATTACGCGAGTTCGCGTCCTTGTTAATATTAAAAATTTGATAATAATAAACTAATTTTATGATTTATTATTGGGAGTACAAATTAATTCGGTCCGTTTTTTTCTGTTCAAAAATGCATTTATTTCAAAACAAAATGAATGAACAGATCAATTAAAGTATTGTCCATCGCTGCTTACTACTTTTTCCCATCTCTCAGGCAATTTTTGAATTCCATTTCGAAAAAATGACTCGTCTTTGGAGGCGATCCAATTTTGGAGCCAATTAACAACTGATTTTGGCGGTTTCAGAGAGGTTAAACATCTGCTAATAATATTCAGTTTATATCGCTTTGAGTTTCATATAAAAACCTTAATTTTTACTGTGTTTGAAATATTGAATTTTGTGTTAACCAAGCAGCATTTGCAGAAAGTTTTGATTTTCTGCTTTAATTGGAAGAAAAGTGCGGCTGAAGCCCATCGAATGCTTGTCGAAGTTTATGGTGACACTGCTCCAACTGATAAATCATGTAGGGAATGGTTTCGACGTTTCAAG
>Ga0157364_1002423_pt1 | contig 17320 bp, 5 predicted proteins | sample AttsexASBM2_FD_111476 | JGI IMG/M metagenome (GOLD analysis project Ga0157364, IMG submission 111476) | Fungus gardens microbial communities from leaf cutter ant in Ribeirão Preto, State of São Paulo, Brazil - Atta sexdens ASBM2 | ecosystem: Host-associated > Fungi > Mycelium > Unclassified ... | reverse complement strand
GAAACTCAAATAACAACATTGGCTTTTATTTCGTTATATATTACATTGAAAAAAAAATATATATATATATATTTATATATATATATATATATATATATATATGTATATATATCTGCAATATTAAATATCCTGAAAAAAATGAAGAGAAACTTAAATATGACAAAAATTTACATAAAAATGTATCCGGAGATTATTGTCATATAAATTATAAAAATTAATATTTGCGTTGAAAAAATTTCTTGTAAAAGGTAACATTACTAAATTGATATGTACAATTCAGACTAAAAATTTTCGAAAACGACTTCTTAAAAATTAACATTTTTGAGGTTACAATTACATTCAAATATCTAAAATAATGTATATTTTTAATAAAGTAATGTATATCTTTAAATTATATGTAACTATACTATGATATATATATATATATATCAGGGTTGGGTAGTGCTAAGTTGAAAAATTAAAAAGTTAATTAATTTTAACTTAACTTACTTACATTTCAAAGTCTTAATCTTTTAATTTAATTTAGTTACATTTTATTTCGGCAATTTATTAACTTTTAATTTGACTTTTTTGAAATTAGACAATGCGAGGGAATAATGAATATATAATTTAGTAACTTCATGCCTTTTATATTGTATAATCATTAATTGTAAAAAAAAACAACCAGTAATTCTTTAATAAATATGTTATGAGAAAGGAAAAATATAAAAAATTATGTAAAACAATTTTTTTATTAACAATTTTTTTCTTTCTTTTTTCTTTTTCTTTCTGTTTGTTCGATAAAATCTAACTTTTAACTTTTCATTATTTTTTTTATTAACTTAATTCAATTAATTTCATTATGAATCAACTTGTATCTTAACTAAATTTTCAAGGTTGTTAACTTTAACTTAACTTAGTTAAAAAAAAGGTTAATTTATTCAACCCTGATATATAAATATATATATAATATATATATATATATATTATTTCGATTAAATTTTAACATTCAATTAGTTTTATAACAGTTAGTTCTAAAAATTATTCTTATAAAAATACACATTATTACAGATATTTTAATAAGCAATCCCAAAAATGTCAATTTTTTAAAAGTATTATATTTCCAAATTTTTGGCCTAGAATATATGTCAATACCTCTATCGATAAAATAAACATTTGGGAAATATACATATTATGGATGTCATTGACGATGACACTAATTGGACCGTCTTCGATACATTTGTATAATAATTATTAGCGGGTGGCCAATTGTATAAATAATACGTGTGTATTATTCAACTTGCCTCCACTGAAACTCCTTGCTGAGTAATGAAGGAAGAATGTATACGGCACTTTGCAGAAGCCAAACAAAACGAAATAAGCAAAACGTACAAATAGATCCGTTGATGTACATTATACACAGTTGTAGATACACATTGCAAGAGGTCCCGCTAACTACTGCATCTCGTTTCTTGCCAAAGTACACTGCCATTCATTAATACAATGGCAGACACAGAAAGCATGAAAAAAAGTCTTTTCTAGGCTTTCTTTTCCACACAGAATTTTTTAGATCGTATACGCAAAGTTACATGAGTTTATTTCAATTAAATATCGCATGAGGTTAATTGAGTTTGTACGCCATTACGGCAATCCATTAGCATAATTACATCGGCATAACTTCACGTTGGTGAAATATGAATTAATAAAAATCTAAGATAGTCGAAAATTAATGAGAGATGAACGCACACTTGAATACGTAGGTATGAAAGTATTTCCTAAGATACCTAGAGAGCGGTTATTACGCAAACGATTCACCTTTCATAAAGATCCTCTTTCGCTAACGATCACACTCCAAATTACGCGGCGAATCTGGGACATAGCTGCAATACAGCATTTCAACTGGAATATGAGACACGAGCTAAAGAGTTCTCCGAAGAATGAAATAATTCTCTTATCCACGAGTTCATTCGGATCGTTAGTTCGCAAGGGTAACGAGTCGGTGACACGACTTTTGCGGAAGCTGTAATTTTTCAATGCCAAAACGGAAGTCGTACCAAAGCACGATACCAAAACGTTTACATTCGCAAATAACGTAACAAACAAGCGGACAATGGGGAATAATAGCAACTGACTGTTAAAAGAGAACGTTGCAACACATTCGAAATATCACGATAAAAATGCATTCGCCATTGCGCGACACTTTATGTTTCAGAGTCGTTTAGCCGCCCATTCTCCAGCGCGTTCTATATCGTTAAATAGAATACAAATTGCGTCATAGAGCAAATTAGTCCGGTAACACGTTTTCGCTTAATTGCGGCAAATATAGCCTCCCCTCCTAGATAGCCTACTGGCTACCGAGAGCGCACATCATGCAGCTGATAATTCGTGAGATAATTTGCGAAATTTCAGAGTAGATTTCTCGGTATTACAACAGTCGATATAATTGACGAGCAACGGGCAGTCCATCGCAGCGTGAAATTGAATTAAAGCACTGTCAACCGGTCTCGGCTTGGTACAACTGTTACTACAAATTTGTACGACACGTTTAACAATGTTCACAGCACGACGCCTCGTGTCAACGGATATAATAATCATATACATCGGAAGTTACATCCCGAATCAGTTTGCCCTTATTTTTTTCAGGAAATACAATTTATCAGCAAACGAGCTCGCACATCGTGTCGTTAACAGCGTACCGATCAACCTTGTCGTTTAATTCAAGTCGCGGTGACGATATTGCTGTTTAATCATACGTAATTGCATACCGCGCGGTTAGCACCGTTCAGAATGATCTCAATAGTCGTTGAACCGAATATTCGAATCGCGAAATCGCGATTTCGCAGCATTGCAATATTTCCAAAATTTATTTCGTAATCCGAGTAACGCCAAACGTAAAATCAAATTTATTATTATCATTCAAACAACTTGATACAAAAATTTTTTGGAGATATTTCCACATAAAACAATTTGATTTTCGAAAACGTAATTACAACAAGACCAACGAGAATCGCTGTAATGGAATAAAACGTCAAAAAATACTCTGCGCTCGGCGATCGATCTGCCATCGTTAAGTAGAACAAGCAGAGAGTTATGGTACTCATGATATACTTCTATTCCACAAGATCGATTTAAAGTTCGTACATCCCGACAGAATTCAGACCTTCTGAAATCCGAGGAAACTGCTGAGATTGTGAAATCCTAGGCAACTTCGTACTTTCAATGAGCGTCGATAAAACTGAAATTGATAACAAAGCGAAGTACGCCAAACATTCGTCGAACATTCCAAATTACATAACTACTTCTCAACAAATAAATGCAAAATAAAAGAATTATGATTAACAATTTTACAAGTATTTTTAAATGACTCATACTCTTATTCAAAATTTGTCCACGAAGAACCTACAAAATTATACGGCATGCACTTACAAAGGAAGTACTCTTCTTTCTCTTAAAAAAACTTGATAACTACGTCTTGAAATTTAAATTAAAACTTAAGAAGTCAAAGAGATGTCGCGGAAAAGTAAATTTGCAAAAATGTTCCTCACTTGAAATTGCCAGAGCAGCATTGTAAAATTTCATTTGGGAATCGCGTGAATAGTAATACGGGTTGTATAAATTCGCGAAAAGCGAATTCTTCCGTTAAGAGAGAACTAACTCAAACCGAGCAGGTCACCAAGTTTTTTAAACGTAACATAGTGCCCGCGTCTCAGCTCGGAAGCAGCCCGAAGATTTAAGTTCAGAAACTTCGAACTTTGTCTAATTACGGCCTGCAAATCTTGATATTCATAGCATTTTACCCGTTCATCAATCCGAACGTATCAATTAAACTAATAGCTGCATTAAATACATAAATACTTAGTTTTTAATTGCTATAAAAGGCCCTTAAAATTAAGATAGCACGTATAAAGCAGCGTAAAATAGCGTGAATAAAATCTATTTTCTAAAAACTATAAATATATAAATAACATTATAATATATCAATTTTTTTTACAATACATAAAGTGCGTTTTTTTTAATTGTTATAAAAATTTGTCAACAAAATTTAATTTATTTAGTCACTTGTTTATTGATTTTATTCATAAGTCAATTCCAAATTAACTATAAAATCTTTCTTCACGAGGCGTAAATACTCGCGCGAATTTATCGTTATTCTGCAGAAACTTAAATCGAACGCTTGAGATGTAACGCTGCATCCGCTAGTATACAAACACTAAGAAAAATCCGCTTTACGGAATTTTTACGATATTATTCCCACCAACAGCGTTTTCGTGAAAATTCCCACGATGGCTAGACGGGAATGTAACAGCGTGTGCACGTATACAAAACGAAGATGAATATTCATAAGACACGTAAGAACAAAATCAGGAAATATGATTCACGTCATATTGACGCGTGTCCCGCTTCATTGATTATGGGCTAGCACAAATATTTCAAGCATTGAATGTCAAAGCTGATAAAGCGTAGCGAAGCAAAACAGAATTATTGTACCGTAATATAAAAAGTAAATTGAGACTTTCTTTATTCACAAATGTACTATGAATGCAAATAACATCGTTTTAACGAAAAAGAGAAAAACCGGCCCCAATGAGACATATTTACACATTTTTATAAATGAATCGAAATTAATTTAAAAATATTGAAACATCAATATTTTTAAATAGCTGACAGATATACATACATGCATAGAGGATAAAAAGTATCAATATACTTTCAGATATCGTTAAATCGTGCAATATTATCGGAGTTTGAAATTGGAAATTATTCAGAGGCAAACGCGCGAAATTTCCATTTGCCAATAAAATAATTTTCTATAGCCGCGCTAATTATAACATGAAATCATTCATAGTTTCCATTATACAGTTATTCCTATCAGTCTATCATAATTCGCTACAAATTAAAAATGGGAATCGGATTCAACTATGTGGGCAACGATGATGATTACACATTGCAATGAAATAGCAATTCAACTACTAGAATTGTATTTAGCAATAATTAATCGTTCACGCCGGATTTTAATGAAGGATGCCCGCAAGAAATCGATAACTTCGTTTCCGTGCTCCGTTCGACGTGAACGCATTTCGGGATTTTCGCTACCACAACGAGTTATCATGACGCGAACGATATTTCGTTGTCGGACTCGATAATGTTATCGGTAATATGCTCGCTAACATACCGGAGGGAAACACGCGGTCGTCTATTCGACGGCAATACACGCGTACTCTCTCGTATACAATCGAATGCAGCCGGCAGATAGAGGTATTCGTATCGGCGTATTTAAGTCGAAGGCATTCTCCAATAACAGGAATACGAGCCACCCTGGAATCCAGCATAAATACGCCGTGGCATCTTCTCCTATATTGCTTTACTATTGGCTGAGTGCGGCTCGGAAAAATTCACGAGGGGTTCGTCGTACGCGATTTCTCCTTCGCATCTCGTAGGCCACATACATATCGATAAGCGATAAACGATATGAGTTATACATGCGATAAGAGATGAGAGCAAATATATTTTTTATCTTCAAATAAACATATTTTTCTGAGCACGCGTATACATACGACAGTGGGTCGTATGTATGATGTTGCAACGATTTTTTCCTAACATTATTTGCAGTTTATTATTTACATTATTTTGATTGTATTATTATATACATTGCATAAATTACAAAGTGTATGTATCTTTAAACGATATCAAGGTTTTAGGTTTTAAAAGACAATGAGACAATCATCTGGCGATTGATTGTCCTATCTCATCGTCTTTTCTTTTTCAAAAGAAACTAATATAATTATTTGCTCCGTTAGTTTTAAGAAGCGCCAAAAACATTCAGTTGAACCTCATCTGCAGTTACGCATTCCTGCTGCATGCCAACTTCTACCCCGATCGCTCGTTGCGATATAAATTGGTCGCGTTTGAGATGCTTGGAATTTTCTAAAGTATTCGGACGTTACGAGAAGCTGAAAAGTAATATTTTCACCACGATATCTGCTGTAAAAAGCTCGCCTATTATTTCGCTACACGAAAGCTATATTTTAATGTAATGTCTCCAATTCTGCCTCTCAAAATGCCGGATCGTGTTCCTTATCTTATCGTTTCTGATAGATTTTTTTTACATATAATGTAAACATTTTAAAGCATACAGCAATTCAGAAAATATCACTCCACATATCTTTTCCTATCGCGCCAAAGAAAGAGTAATATAATTTAAGCATGATTACGTTGATATAGCAGTGAAATATTCCTTGGCGGCAGAATTGATGAACATCTTCGTTTGAGAACTTAATCTAATTGTCGATCAGTCGAGAACCTGGCAAACTGCGGCGATATTATTGCAAAATGAATTCCTTAGAAACGCGGTTTCTAAGATTTAGCTTTGTGCTACGAACGTTCGTAACGAAAAGAATACGCCAATTACGAAACGTCTTAACTCGGTCAATGTCTTTGGATCGCACAAATTACGAGCGAGATGAAATTGCCTTCCACCGGAGAGTTGCGAAAAATCGTCGACCGCGAGCGACCGCCGTTTTCCAAAGTGAACGGCTTGGTGGCCGCTGTGGTAACGAAGTTCGCGGTATAACCAAGCGGCGATATTTTACAGCGGATAAACTAAACACGATAAAATGCTGGCCGCTTCGTTACAAGCACGGTGAAAAGTTTTCTTTCGCCGTAATTCGCCGTGCGATTTTGCGGCGAGTTTTCTCGTTCCATCCATGCCGCGAAATTCCTCTCGCGGTTTCATTCTTTCGTTGACAATTCGTGCAACAATGACAACGCAACCACATAACGTGCTTAATATCATAATTAGTTGTCTCATACGAGACGCTGAAATAAATATTGATGTCCCACATTTCATATTGATATTCAGCAAATCGACGAGTCAATGAACAGATTTGTACGCGATTATATACTGCATAACGGATTAGATATCCAAACGGGTGATTATATATGATCAAAAGCTTTGCTGCATATATGGAACATTAAACGGAATTTGTGATTGCATTTACACAAATATAATTATATAGTGTATTTTGATAAGATTTAAAATGTATTCACGAGCAAACACGAGATTATTCGAGTGCCTTAATATTGTTATACAGAAATGATTGAAAAAATACAACCGCATAAAAATATTTTTTAAGTACATAATTAATTATCGAGATCTTTCTTCTATTCAAAAAAAATTTATTAATAGTATATGCTTTAATGTATAATTAATAATTATATGCTTCGTATACATTAGAACAAGAAAAAACAATCGAACTTTGATTTTTTAATAAATAAGTTCTAAATGTTGTTTGTATATCTACTAGGTATATTAAATTATAATAAATGAAAAAGATTAAATGAAAGAATAAATTTTCATACAAATGTACCGGAAATTGATTATCATATTGAGCACATAATAAAAAATAATGAAATATTTGTTAATCTTTGGGATTGTAAAAAGGTATTTGTATTGTTTAATCTTTTGTCAAATTCTTTATGATCAATTTGTCGATTATGACTTTGAGAGTTTGTTATACGCTGTTGCCCTATATTTTAGGCAGCCGTCAGACCAGTGTTTCAACTACGCCGTCATCACCTTTGCTCACCGATGTCGTGCTACTTTATCCTTAGCCGTCGTAACAGGCTAGACAAGCAAGATTGGCGTTGCGGCAGGCAGTATCGTGTTCCTAGTATTACTAGCCCTTCGTCTCTAATTTCAATCAAGTCGGCGACGTCGTTAATCCACCCATCCACTTACCGTAACCGCAAGCTTCTAAATCGAAGCGAAACTTTATTTTATCCATTATTATATCAAATGAACTTTATTTTATTTCATAAAAGCACTTAACTATATCTGTGGTTATTGGAGAAATCAATCCTTCGAAAGTAATTAATAATTCTACGATACATATTAAAATTTGTACTAAAATATTAATATTTATAATAGTTTGAAGCAAAAAACAGCACACAAATTAATATATATATGTAAAAAAATAGCACGAGAACAGAGAAAGAGAGACAAAAAGTTTCTTTTCTCGCAAAAAAAAAAACGTTTTCCTTTGTCTTTTTCTTGAGAGTCCTTGTATATCTAAATATAAAGAACATGGAAAAAGATGTACAAAGTTTTATTAAAGTTTAGTTATTATAATTAGTTTATCATTTGTATTTATCTTCACGGAACTAAAATAAGCTAAATTGGATTAAAGTCTTGATCTCGGCAACGAGAGAACGAAGATCTATCGACGTACCTATAGTAATACTATTGCGAGAGAACTATTGCGCTCGATCGTCAGGATCGTCAGGACGATCATGAGGTACAATTCGTGGCCCTCCGCAGAGCGACAGCACTACGGATAGTTTACGACAGGTCGAGCAAAATAATTGCCCGGATTTAATTAACAGTAGTCAACGCCAACGCTCGTCAACGTGGCGCCAGGCTAATAAATAGCGGTAGTCGGCGTGCAGCGACTTGGCCCTGGCGAGAAACGCGTATTTCACGGAGATATACGCGCCACGAATTCTCATGTTCGCGCAGACTCCACAAGTCGAGCAACATTCACGCTCGATTGCGGCACAATTCCGCTTTCTTAGATCGTGATTTAGGAATAAGCGATACGATACTTTCTCACCAAACCGCCTTTCTTAACCACCAAGTTTTATCGTCGCCTAGTTTGCAGCCAGGTGTGTCAATAAATATCGTGAGCGCGCGAACAATGCTTTAGGTACATAATCCTCTTTCTCGCAGCACACTCGGTTCTGGCAAATGGCGAAACACAATTTCTCTGTGCCTAGCACACGGTAAAGTAATGATTAAACATTGTAAACGGGTATGTTTGCTCGTTACTGTCTGGCGAGTTTAGCGGTGGCTACAAAACTGGCTTTGTATAATTATGTAAACTAGTAAACTCACTGCACGGCTTGTAAAGTTGAGAGTGTAAGATAGAAAATCCTGTCAACTTTCGTTAAATCTCTGGTAATATTATCATTCCAATAATAAATTCGTTAAAATAGCGTCCAGATTAGTCTGTAACTAATTATCAAACATTGTATCTTATACTATTTTGTACATGCAATAAAAATCTCAAAATTTGGAAATCCTAATCAATATCACCAGCTAATAGCAAACAGACTGTTGTTCTTATGTTTATTATCTCATCTGTCTTGTTTCTACGAAGTATGCATGTAATCTAATAAATTCAGCAAATTTTATCGATAAAATTATCATGACCGTGAGCAACATTCTTGATAAAGTTTGAAAACTCAACGTTTAAACTAAAATGTGGCTTATTTTTTTTTCGCCATTGCTACCTCCATATTTCACTGGTTCAATATCGTACGTATAGTTAGTGGGTGTGTATGCATATGCATGATACATGGCGATGAATGGTTGTTCGGCGCAAAAAAAGACGAGGTTAACGGTGAGAATATTCCCTGTTTTAATTATCTCTATTTTAATAGTCTACCACAGCGCCAACGCACAACGGCCAATCTGATGCCAGTGAAAGGAGAATGCGAGAGATTATTTCTTTAATTTGCGAACGGTTTTTATCGGTAATGAAATGCCATAGGACGTGCGCAATGCCGATACAAAACGTTTCTTATTGCTGCAAGCAGAATGCAAATATCAATACCTCCATTGCTTCCCAATATCTAGTCAAAAAGAATACATAAAACATCGGTTATTTTCGTTTTCGAGATTATGGGAAAACGTTGCAGTAAAATTTAATTACGTCTGCGAGGTAGCAACGCTGGAATTTCGTCGATGCGAAGAGATTATCCGATAATTTGCGTTGCAAGCGGACTGTGAAATAGAAGCGGAATTGATACGTAATAAAAGCGCATGATAATAATTACATTCTGCGGCAATGTCGCGCAAAAACTGATTGTGCGCAACATCGTTGCGATGATAACGACGATGTTTCTCGCATAAAAGAAAACACCCTCTTAAAAATTCCCCCTTAAAAAGAACGTTTTGACCGTCTCGTCTATCCGTTTCACGAAAATTCAAAACCCGAGTTACTTCGGATAACGGCGGTAAACGTCATATCAAGACATCCTACATCCAAACATCATACTCCAGACATCACATGTATACATATATATGTAGTACATATTGCGTACGCATAATTCAGCAGTCCAGATGACAAGTGGGAATGAGAAAACAGACGTTTCCTTTTCCGTCCTGAAATGGAGATAAGTTACACGGAAAACACACCAAATACCAGATACATATCTACTGAGGATGCGTTATCGTCGCAAAACGCACGTCTCTCCTTCTCTTTCATGCTCTGAATCTTCTGTTATGTGCAGCGTGAGAAACGTCGTGATAGTGAGAAACAAGGTTACTCGCAAATAAGATCATTTAGCAATTGAAGTACCGATCGATAATAACGATCTCGCTAGATGAGGACATCGCCGCGCCGTGATAGTTTTAAATGGGACTATTTCTCGACTCGATTATTCCCGCTAGACAAACGTTTCTCAATGTGAAGCAGCGGCGAAGATGTTTTCGCTTGTAATGCCATTGCTTTTGTACTTCTCGGCCTCCAATGTTACTCTAGTCATTATTCTGAAATAGCCGTGCGCGCGTTTAATTCGCGCCTCCATACTTAGTGAAACAATGTTTCCCCGATAAAGCATTTATCTCTCGCTATACTGTTCTCTTCAGATATCTCACAGAAACAGGAAATGGGACGAAGATTTTCACGATGAAAGCAGCGAACAATTATGTTTGAAGGAATGGAAAAATATATCTATTATTATATTCGTACCATTGTGCCACGATAATATTATTTGCCGGTTATCTATGAACTCGTAAATCAAATATCGAATTAATGGATGTATTTAAAAAACGAAAAAACAGAATAACAAGAAGCTTAAGTTTGAATCTGCAAAATTTGCAGTCGTTGTTACATGACGGCGGAAAGTTTACGGCTATCGCTATTACATCGGCGTGAAACAGGCCCAGTTGCGGGACGAAAGAGCGGAAAAGAGAGGAAGCGGAGCGGAAGTTGAACCTTTCGCCCTGGCATGCCTGACAAAGAAGCTGAAATCTTCAACATCAATGTTTCACAATAATGGACTTTCCTGGAGAGAGGCCTCCGAGCATAGAGTAAAAGTGCATAGCGTGGTATATTGTATACAACTAATATTATGCAATACTTCTCTTTTTAAGTTTTCATGTTTAGTTTTTTATGTTTCTAATTTAATAAAGTTTTTTTAACACATATAGATAGATATTTTTACATTTTAATTTATTCGTTGTTCTTTTAAATTAAATTATATTGCTTCTATCTTTTCTTCTACCACACTATCATTTAAAAGTGCATATATGGATACGTGTGTATATTATGTATGCGTGTATGTGATGTAAATCTACGAATATCCACAGTGTGTGTGTATTTGAACTCGGATCCATGGGTTCGTTAAGCCCAAATGACTGTACGGATCAGTCATCCCTGTGGAGAAATCCAATCTTCTTCTTTTTTAATCCTATCTTTTTAATTTCAAATTTTCAATTTAAAGATTTACAATATCATTTTAATATCAACAGTCAAGTTAATGCAAAAAGCAATAAAAATTTAAAAAGATAATATACATTTTATAGCTAAAATTTTGAGACAAATAGGTTCTCTTTCATAATTCTTCCATTTCACGAAATGAATATGTAAATCCGACCATCGCGTTCATTTCGTGATTCAACTTTAATGACAGCTGTATTTTGTCATATTGTACGTCACGATTTAATCAGCGGTTTTATTTTGTAAGTGATATCGTAACGTCGCGTAGCTCCGAACTGATTCGAGCAAGATGATTATTAGGTACAAATTTGTAATGCATCATCGAGCAGATGGCGAGGGACGGTATACCCATAAGGAGCAACAGGCTACGCGCAATTAATTGGTGCAATTTACGGCGTCTTAACTCCGTAGCACTATAGTTGCTCTCGATTTCCGATCAGGAATAGGGAGCCGATATAATTCGGGATTACCAAGCAATGATCATAAACATCACGTTAGTATCTTCTGTTGCGATATGCCATCATGTCACGATAAATAATCATTCCTTAATTTCCTATAGCAAATAAAATCGATTTCTTTCTCTCTTTGCTTATCGTTTTGTTTTAAAAATAAAAGATAACTTATTATGTTAAAATTTTCAACTATCCTACCATATATTTTTCCTCAAAGTATATGTAACCTATATTTAAATTATTATTTCTACAGTAAATCACAAGTTATACAAAATTTATATAACTTGTTTTCTTCTCCTTACGATGATATAATCGTCAATTTTATGATAAATGTATCATTTATTCAAATAAAAATTCTTAGAAATCTATTATTGTGATTTGCAATTATAAGCGATTTTTTATCAAACGATATTAAATATCTTAATATAAAAAATATTTTACAATGAATATGTTTTGAAATTTTTAGACATTATTTTGATTCAGAGTGTCGATTCTATTTTAAAATTATTATCAAGAAAAAAATCCACTCATCGAAAAAAAATGTATATTAATACATTAATAAAATAAAGCAAATATATTGACTAAACTTAATAAATGTACAACATTTTTTTGTTTGTTTCATGTCATCCTGCAGTTAAAAGTTTAATTTGTGCAAAATCTCTGCGGAATGATAGTTTCAAAGATGGTACATTATTAAAGAGATTGATTTTGAGATGAAAAGGCACGAGCTGGATAACGATGACTCTGAACAAATAAGAATAAAAATAGTGAGCAAAAAACATTCGAGAAGATCGTATAAATTTGCCTTACTGTATCTCTTCATTCTCTTTGTCCTCTTATAATACAAGATTATCGTTTTTTCATAGAATCTATTATTACTGTAACTTTTATGTCATTTGCCACATTGCTTAAAGCATTGTAAAAATTAAGCGTAATCGATCAGATCTCTCGATTTAATATTTCGAATGCAAAAGAAAAATAGAATTTTTTTGAACGATATGCCGCATATTGTGAATATGTTTTCGGCCTACTTATAGCAATGATACAGAGTATCTTATTAGCAATGATAAAGAGTATTATGCGGGCTAATAAATATTATGTGGCATTAACAATTGCGGTTTTAAATCGACTAGATGAACATTGCGTATGCTAATTCATTTCTCGTCCTGCAGTGTAATGTGCCACGTGCAGCTCTGGCAGAGTTTACTCGAGCCACGCGGTATACTGAAGTTTGTATTCCCAAGATTTACTCAGACCCGAGCTTTGTATCTTGTACACATTGCAATTGCAATGGCAGGTGCGATATTGCGTCATGCTATATGCACACAGTAATACGATGCGGTATACTAAGCACTATGGTTTTGGCTTTAATTGCACCTCGTGATCAGATACACGCACAACAGGAAACTCTCTGTCAAGGGTAAAAATATAATGGCACTGAAAGTAAGAGAGAGTATTAGAATACAAGCGAATGTAAAGAAATTGAAGCACGATGTCGATTAGAAAAATTAAATGTAATACTTTGAAATGCACAAACATGACCTATACTGGGGTATTCGAAATGTGTGAGAATCCTTTAATATTTCGGAAATTAAGCATTTCCGAAAGAAATGTTTCATACAAAAAGGTTTAAAAAGATCCATTTAATGATCTTATCAGTTTGATCTCGGACGATGCCAAGGTCAGATCATTTCTTTCAGAAATGCTTAGTTCAACACCTTGTATATGTAAGTACAACATGATTTTCATTACCAGATGCATGTACAAATTAAAACTAATATAATGGAAAACTTTACAGGTTACAAGCATAAAAGTTATGTCACATTCCGAGTTTTTTTAATACTGTGCATAAAGCTCAGAATATAATTATATATTAATATCTAGCATCATTGTCTCGCTCGGCAGCAACAATTTGCATCCAGTACTTTAGATATAAAGTTTTTATACATTTATGTAAGAAAGACCAAAGTTACAAACTTCATAATGAATATTACCTCCACCCGTAACACTGCAAAGGACAAACGTCTTTTATTGCGTCAGACGGTCCAATAATTTTCTAATGCTTTTTCTCTGTACTTCCCGTTTCTCCGAGAAATTGTTCCATAAAATAAAGAAAAAACAACATTTCATAAAATATCTCCTAATCTTTATTTATAAGATATAAAATCCTCCTAATACAATATTTCATAATTCAGCTGTTGTCCTCGAATTCGTGTCAATGATAAACGAGTGCCAGATTGATCTGAACCTCATTAACTATAAAACGTGTGACATAGTCAAACCTTGAAGAAGGTAGCTGAAGTAGAATGTAAGTGGAACGTTCTAAAGATAGTTGCTGCACAGGCAAGTCGAGGCAACGCCTGTTAAAGCGGAACTAGCAAGGCGGGATCATCGCGACGCTCGGTCTATCCGCATTGGGAATAACTACTTACAAAGTGAAACAATATGTGCTACGTCGGCGCTTCAAACTCCCACAATAAATACACGACCGTGCATCAATTTATTCTGCTGTCGTCACTCGGGACATAGAATATAATGGACTGACTCTATTGTATCATTGATATTTTCACCTAGATATGTATAATCATAAATCTCTTCTTCTGCTGAAAGCTCTCTTCGTGGTGAAAGTTATTTATTGATAAGTTTATTAATAGTACGTTACAAATCAATATAAAAATTATTTTAGGAGCATTCTCTGATCTAGAATCGAATCTTTTTAATTCATACAGTTTAACAAGAGTCTTTTTATACTGAAATTAACAAGATTTTGTTATGAGGAGTTATTAATGAAAGATTTAATGCTGAAAATTAGGAAATCACAAAAATAATATTTTTTCCAGAAAAATCTAAGTTCATTAAAAGTTCTTAAAATATCTTTCTGGTTAAAGGTTACTCTATGTATACTTGTAGACGGACGTTGGATCTTTTACTTTTACTACATAGTTTCGTCCTTTGAGTTATCCAACGAGCTTTGAAGCATTGAGCTTACAGTGCCAATTCCTTAATCTATATAGTATGGTACTTCCCGAATCATACCGCGCCGTGAATCCTAGCGGTGAGACGTGAATGAAAGGAAAGTCTGAGAAACTCGGAAAACTCATTTCGTGTGGTACATGCTGAAAGAATCGGCAGCAGCTATTACACTCATAGCGCACGGACCACCTTCCGCTTTATCTCCTGAAATTCTTCTCGATGGAGCCATTAACCAAGTATGGGTCAAGATAACTAGCTTGCTGTCTGAGAAAAGATTTTTAGAAAACAACACACAGATCAACATTGAAGGGAAGAAAGGTAACGATGGAAACGAAAAGGTATCTCTAACAGCCCCCCGTTAGGGAACTGACGACAGTAGACTGGAGATAGTTATGGCGAACGATGGAGTCCTGGATAACATCAAAAATATAATCGACCGAATTTCGCCACTGATAACACCTACGCGAAAATGTTTGTCCCTCGTCTTTTTCTTCCCTCGTAGTTTCATCCGATTATAACGACTATTGATCCTCACAAATCTTCAAATCGTCACACCCTCCCTCTTGATTTTTTCACATAAATACTGAACGAGAATAGAACCTATAGAATGTATTTTAATCTCTAACTTTAATCTTGTTATTTTAAGAAAAATTCTTTGATGAACCAATTCCTGCTATAAAAAATTTTCTATTATTGTGCTTTAAATTAAAATCTTGAAAAAAAAACAAAGATATATATACGTTTTTAGAAATAAAATCCGACCGAGTTAATGGATAACATAAATATATTATAGTAGAAAGCGCCTAGGATCAACCAAAATTGGATGTTTCGAATAATACAATATTCTTGGTTCATGAATTGAATTTTGATTGTGTTTAATTGTGTTCAGATTGATTGTCCGAACGTTTTAGCGCATAGTCACATTTGAGATAAATTAAATTTATGAACCAAGAATATTATATTCGAAACATCTAACTTTGACTGATCCTAAACACTCTCTACTATATTTATATACGGTTTTAATTCATATATCTAAATAATTTTCTACTTTTCTATAATGTGGTATTATTAACTAATATATCTCAGTTTTTTCCGATTTCAAAAGTTGTAACTAGAGCATAATAAAGCGCTTATCTACTCATCATTGAATGTGCGAAGGAGTCAAGCTCGATGAGTGATTCAAACTACCGATGACGTCCGGATATGTATAGAAACCACACTGGCTTCACCGTCTAACGAGGGTTAACGCAAGCCACGGTCGATATAACGAAGAATATTATTGTTCCGAGTAGTCGCGCGCAGAACGGGATATAAAAGTCGCATCAGTCTCGATTTCCTGCATCGTAGAAAACTTTTGCTCGGCCACTCGTCGTAAAAGCGATATATGTCTTTCTCTGCGTTAATATCCGTAACGGAGTCTCACGACGAGCATCTTGCGACGTTCCCCGGTGAAAATGTGTAGAAATATGACTTCTGCGAATTTATTGGCTTATAACGCTGATTTGGAGATATATCTATCACGAATCAAGTAGTTTATTGGGTTACCTTGATACGATTTCTGTACGGAATTTCCAAATCTGATCTGATATTGCTGTTTCATTAATTTTTAAGTGCCGCTTACAATAAAAAAGATGATTCGTTTTTGAGAATTTCATCTATCGAATTAATGTATATTAATTATAATTTAATAACAAAATAATGTCTATTAGAAATTAGCGCTGTACAAAGTGCGCGATAGATATGACTATCAACATTATTTCAAAAATATTTGACTTTTAATTAAAAACAATTAATATATACATGTTTCGGATAACTTTTTCGCCATCTTCAGTACATACTACGAATAGGATGTATTAGGTGTAAAAATTACATGTCATTCCTTATATATTTAGTATCAGAAATGTTTCTCTCTGAGGTGGTCAATCATCCTACTATAAAACACAATCAGTTAGATGGTGCCAGAAAGATTAAGCAAGTAGACAATTTGAATCAATTCACAGAAAATGAGATCGTTCATAATGTAAATTAACAACACTCATCTCCATTGAAACATTGCTGATAAACGTCAATAATATAAAAATCTTGTCATATGTTAAAAATAATATTAAAAAAAAAATAATTTAATTTAAACAGTACAATTTGTTTTTATTTATTGGGAGTACAAATTAGTTCGTTCTGTTTTTTTGTGTTCAAAAAGGCATTTATTTCAAAATAAAATGAATGAAGATCAATTAAAGTATTGTCCATCGCTGCTTACTACTTTTTCCCATCTCTCAGGCAATTTTCGAATTCCATCTCGAAAAAATGACTTGTCTTTGGAGGCGATCCAATTTTGGAGCCAATTTTCGATTTCTGCGAAAGAAGTGAACCGGTGACTTGCCAAATCGTGCTGCATCCTTCAGAACAACCAGTAAT
>Ga0157364_1002422_pt1 | contig 17321 bp, 6 predicted proteins | sample AttsexASBM2_FD_111476 | JGI IMG/M metagenome (GOLD analysis project Ga0157364, IMG submission 111476) | Fungus gardens microbial communities from leaf cutter ant in Ribeirão Preto, State of São Paulo, Brazil - Atta sexdens ASBM2 | ecosystem: Host-associated > Fungi > Mycelium > Unclassified ... | reverse complement strand
GAAGAAAAATATATAATAATTTTATTATCTACAAAAGAAAAGAAGAGGTAATCGAATTCATTAATAACATAAGTGCAACTATCAATTAACAAATATATATATGCTGAATATATGCTGAAGTTAGTTTATAGCATCACAATAGCAATACTACTCGATTAATTGTATTATCAGCATCTAACATAACGTTGCCAATATTTATAGCTCAATCAAATTAAAAAATAGTTGATACTATCGCATAAATTATGTCAATTGCGACATTTAATCAAGAATAAAACAATCGAATATAAAACATATAAAAATTTCATATCGAATATAATGCGATAAATTTTCAAATTTTTGTTTCTCATAAATTATATTATTATTCAATTTTCGATAAAAAGAGAAAAAATAACTATTTATTTCAGTAAATCCACATAATGACTCACTATAATGAATAAATGTCCACTACAACAAGAGAACAATAATATTAAACATCAAAAAGACTATCATTAATTCTCGTTATGCTTTGTTCGGATCAGTCGAGAAACTGCATATCAGACTTCCTTGGCGTTCCAAACACTAGTATCGTCTCGCAATACACGTTCTTCGTAACATGACCCTCGCCAATCTCCCCATAGCTTAACTCGAAAGATCGCCCTACACAGTCGTGACTCATCAAACGAGTCATCCATTTATATAGAAGCTATGCGCAATATTCACTATCATCAATTTATTGTATCTCAAAGAATATGAAACTTTTCGATTTATTCAATCAAATATATATAATATAATTTTATATAATATTCTACATAATATATAAAATATAACAATTTTCTATATAGTATATTTTATAAAAATTTCTATATATTATGTAACTAATTAACGCTATCTATTAGTTCCATCATAAATTTATTGTTCTTGGATTGAAAATTATTTAGTGGAAAATTCATTATTAGATCATGCCTGTAGTCATCGCAAAAAAAAGATTTTTAGAATTTGGATGTTTCTTCAAATTTTATTGAGATGAGTTTTTAAACCTTGTTTATTATTAAATAATAATAAATATTTGGCAATAAATTCTTCATGTGGTGATAGAGTAAGATCGTACTAATGGAAAAATATGTGATATGTTGAATTGCTTAATTACAGACGTTAGATTTGATGATCGTAAAACTGTAAGACGTGGAAATCATAATACAATATGAGATACCCAGGATATTTCTAATATGAAATAACCCCATGCTCTTATGTCATAATGAAAATTGCTGAAGTATAAATATTATTGTACATTAATAAAAAGGACAAGAGAAATAAACATCGAGTGTCTGTTTCTGCGATGCTTACCAACTACCTGAAGACGAGTCAGCTAAGCTAATCGCATACTCATTTTGCACGTGCAACACTGGCTGTGTTTTTTTAAAAACATTAAATAAAGTTTTTTAATTGCAATATACTTTGCGTTTTATCGATTTCTCGGGTATTATCGACATCTCATATTAGGAGCATAATTTCTTGACTTTGCGATTTGTTCGCTTTTTACATTTCTTTAATTTATTAAAAATAAAATTTGAATTAAATTTTATACAATATTATCTTAAAACTTATTAAATTCCTTTCAAAATGATCTATTATTTTTTTAAATTTTGCTCATAGATTTCTAGCATTTACTCAAAAAACTCGGTATCTCACAATAGAGGTCTTTCCTTTAATATCATGATAATGTAAAAATTATCGTTAACAATTTCTTTTTTTTCAATCTTTTTTTTACTGAATTGAAAACAATTGAGAATAAAGATAAATATAACAAATGTTTCAAAGAACGATTTAATTCAATTAATTGATATTAATCTAGGTAAGAATAAGATAAGGAAAGAGCCTTCGAAGTTATGGTATTTTTTGTTTAGTCAGTTTGCGCATTAACGCGCAGCGGATTTCCATCGTTTTCCCATTGAATGATTCATTATATTATTCAGAGGAGAATGAAAAAATATCCCCCGAAATGCGTAATTGAGAACTCTGCCTAATTGAGAACTATGAATTAATCCACATCCATTTTGGTCAGCGATTTATTCCTTGATAAGATAGAATACTCTACATATATATGTAGGTATATGTATACGTTATGACATTTAATAATATAAAGTTATAATATAAAGTTAATAATATAAAAATTTGTTTTATGAAGAAATTCGTTATATCAAAAAATTTGTTATATCAAAAGATTTTGGAAGAGCATTATTATTTTGATGCATACCATATGACAAAGAATATCACGCTAAAAGTTGACTAAGCGCATTCATCCTTTCTGCGATTAAAGAAGATAAAATGATACGTTATTTATACGCTCAGTTTTAGACTTCAACAAATTAATCTAAGAAGAAACGAAAAATTAGAATTCGAAGAATATTTTAATCATAAAAGAAAAAATACAAGAACTCTTCCGATTGGGTGATTTATAAATTTTACAAACTGGAGAAAGGTATGCAACAGGTCAAGAGTTTAGTAGACTTGGCACAGATTACCGTCTAGACATACATTTCATTCCTCGAAAGGTAATAAGAAAAAGTCAGTAACTTCGAAAAATCCATTAGTTAAATACCAGAAAAATTTTCAATATTTCCTCTAAGATAAATATTTTATATCGTCAACAGATCAGCAAATCTCAAAATAAGTATTCGCGTCAAATTTCGATTTAATTTTCTTGGCGCGTGCACCTTTATACAGATGTAAATATCGTGTAAATGTCTATTGCCTATCTATGATATATCTATATCAGTAATTTCATGGCACTTGTAATGCACACGCATCTCTTCATTAACGCAATCTTTTGGATATTAAAACAAAATAAACTACATTTCATTAGTGAAACAGAAGAGCATTTAGTTGAAAAAAATACATATTAACGTATCAGTATAAATAAAACATAACATGCAATAGTGGAAAAAGCTAGCGAAGAAAAAATTTGTAGTTGTAGTCACGGACTTGTAGCAAATGGATTTACTGGCGGATAAAAATTATTGACTTTTCTTCACTTTTGTCTCAGCCGTTTCGAACTCATGTCGTACAACTGTATTTTATACTTTATGTCAATTCTTATGATTTTCACATGTCATATACGCATATAGAAATCTAGAAATACTGCAAAATGTTATATAGTACAAGTAAAAAGAGCATCATATAAAAATACAAAAAAATTATATTAATCATATATTAATATATAAATTTAATCCTACATAATCCGCCTTCCCTCCCCCCCCCTCCTCGTACACTATTTTATATTTTCTTGCAACTTTCTTGATTCTTCATAGTTACTATATGAATGATAAATATGCGCAATTGTTACCAATGCAATTATTATTATTTATTGATACAAATAATAATTTTGTGAATTGTATTATAAAGATTTTAAAAAATAAAAGGATGCAATAATATAAGATATAAAATAAAGTCATAACCTCGATAGTTTGTATTGTAAGTGACATTAAAAAGAGAAGACACATAAATGAGCGATAACGATGTTCTTGTTTTAATTAATATTATGTATTTTCTACAAATATACTGTGCAGAACGTTTGACCTAACAAGTTGATCAAACAATTCATATTAATTTAATTTTTGCAGCTGATGAGGATGACATAAAATACAAATATATAAAATACGAATAAAATTACAAATTTAGTTTTGTCATAAACACATAACATGATACTACGCCGTCATTAAGAATTAATACGATATAACAATACGGTAAATAAATATTATGTGTCGATAATAAAACATAGCGATGTTGTAATTGTAAAAGTGACACATACACACACTCCTATATTTTTATATTATCGTACTTAATTGATTCCTTCGCGTATGGCCAATGCAATAAATTATCATTTTTATAATTATATCACTAGGACTATGATTTATTATCGACACATAATATTAATTTACTCTATGTTGTTATTCATAATACATTAATTCTAAATGATAACGTGGGAATCATATGTCGCGTATTTACCGACAAAATAATATAAATTCGAATTTTATTTATATTTTATTTATATTTTTGAATATATATTAATTCAATTTTTGTAGCCGATGAATGATGAGGATCTAGTTAGATGAAACGTTCCGTACATTTGCATAAAATTCATAATATTAATTTTAAAAAAGCACACCGTTTTTGCTCATTTATATTATTTCTTCCTGTTAATATAAGATTTACATGGATATAAAGCATAATCACATGATTTAAATTAAATAAATTTTTTACATATTATTATTTAAAAAATTTCACTACAATAACATCTATATCGCACATGTACATATAATATGACGTGTAAAAAGATACAGTCATACAATGTTCTACTTTGTCAAGGTTTATTTTTTGTCGATGTCGGACCTGACATAATTCATAAGCTATAATTTACCATTGTCTAAGATGTTTCTAGAACTTTTGCTTTTTCTACATTCGATTTCAGCGATGGTTTCTTTCACATGTTCACTAACAAAATCATTCATTGTTCAATGGTGATACACTACATATTCACACATTACATTCGTATAGATATTTCAAAATGTTTTATTTTACTTTATTTCTGATTTAATATTTTCATAAGAAATTATAAATATTATGATTATATAAAATATTACATAGACAGTATTAGATAGATATATGAATAAAACTAAAATTTCTTTTCGGTATATATACCAATTTTAATTCATGATTATATTAGCAATTTTAAATCTTCTTACAAAAAAATAGATATTATTAAAAAATAGTCAATAGTTAGTATTTACTACATATTTACTTTCATAAATATGTTAGAAAAGAATACATATACATATATTTAAAAAAAAAAGAAAAATAAAATTTTAATCAATTTTTTTAGAATCTTTTACAATTCTAATATTTAAATTAAATTTGTTTAATGTGCCATACGTTATAGATATCGTATCACATTTTCATATCATACAAAGAAATTGACTTCGTTTTAAGCTCGATTATAAGTTAAATAATAGCATTCGATCCAACTAGCTGTATAATTATTTCAGTTAACTTCAGTTACATACAAATTGTTATTGAACACAATAGAACTCGTCAAACAAATTAATCAATAATCGAAATTGAACGGCGCGCATAAGTATGAACCTCTGGAGCCATGTTTATTCGTGCAATGGCGCAAAGTAATTAAACACAGTTTCCTATTAATGAATCGAGATGAATGCTCGCTAGAACCAGTTTGCGAGATGTTTACCGATTAAATTGCCATCCCGGATAAATGAATGACGCGTTTCAAGATCATTATTAGACAAACATTCGAGGCTATTCCTATTAATGTCGATATGTTATGAAATGAATCGTCCATTTTTTCTCTTCTTTTCTCTTCTTTAAAAAATGCTCATGAATCCTACAAATTATCGATCGAATAATAATCTCTTTTCAATTTCGATTTTAAATCGAATTTATATTTATATCGATTTTATATTTAAGTCCAAGTTTTATATGCAAATTCAAATTTTCGATTCTAAGTGCTTGAAAATGTAATCGCGATTATAGTTATTGAATCATTATTGGTGAGTATTAAAAATAATGTCAATAATTGATTCAAAAAAATTTTGGTATCATGATTAAACATGTTAAACCATCAAAATTATTCGCCAAAAATATTTTTGATAACTATAAAATTGTCAACATACTTTTAAAACGTTTATATAATATTACATGAATGCCATTAGATTGATAATTATATTTAAGTATATTATATGTACATAAATAACGTCAATTAATTATTTATACAATTATTTTGATTATTGAACCGTTTGTCTGAAAACCATTATGCAACCACAGAGATGCATAGTCGGTTACACTTATTAAAATGTCATAATAATTTTGATCGATAATAATAATGTGCATTAACGAGCCGCTTATTAAATAAATGGCTTAGTATTGCAAAATATATTTAAAAATAATAATTCTAACTACAATAATCATAAATCTACAGCAAATTAGAAATTAATAATATAACTTTACACTTATTTCTTTTTATTTCTTACAAAAATTATACGTAGAATGTCGTAAAATTATATAAATTTCTAATTGAAAATTAAATTAATTTTCTCATAAAAATATTATAATAACTTTGATCGTAAAAATGTAACAATTGACACGATAAATAATACAAAAATTATTTTGATTAAGAATACCATTTTTCTTAAATTATGGAACATTTAACTTTTTCATAACATCACAGCTTTAATAACATTTCTATCAGCATAATCATTAAATTTTCTGTATTATCGAACCTAAGTCAGTGATCGAAATGTATTTATAATTATATGATCCCGATAGTTCTGATAATTGCACGATTTTTTCTTTACTCTTTATAACTCTTCCAACAGATAAAAAGAAAAACGATGATTGGAACTCACATTACTCACACGAATATTCAGCATAAATTTTTTTTCTTGTAAGAAAATTTCTAATGATAATATGTTTTTATAAACAAATAAATAAATCGAAAGCAGCAATAGACAACAAAAGTGGAATAATTACATAAATAATAGTGATCTTTACTTGATCTTTATTTCCATTTACAATCTTCTAATATGTACGCACATATTAGTGAGAAAATGAAATTTGCTTTCAAGATGAATACTCAGTAACAAAAAGTTGGAGAAGAAGTGCACGTGATACGATGAAAACGGGTAAGCGATCGAAGATGATCGATGCCGCAGATTTTCCTTCGATCGAAGTGAATCGCGCCGACTATCCACTGAGCATTTTCTAAAAAGACTGTTTTGATAAAGCACCGTATTCTCCGAAATTACGTGACCCATCGCGGAGAGTATCGCTCTGGGCGTTTCCGAAGAGATTCATGAATTATGTAGATAGATCGTGATGTGAGAGGAGCGTCTACAAACCGGCAGCACGATCATCCGTCGAACGTTCCTGATCGCTCAGCAGAATACTGTTTGTCGGCGATGGGTTTGATGGATGAATCCATGCCATAGACTCTATTCCGAGAGGGGTGACACTCTATCAAGCCGCCATAGTCATCATGCATAATACGAGAGCTCGTCATTCATCCGAGCTTTCGTATTATTCGCGATTATCGACCACATTGACATGTACACATCTTCGAAAATGCTTTCATTAGATTCGATTATGTACACAGACAATTTATTTCTTTTTACGTATTTTTTTATGACGGTTTGTTATAAAAAGCTAAAATTGAATGATACTATGTCTCGAAATATTTGTAATATATTTTAAATGTAGGTATATATTGCGTTATGACTAATATATAATTTTAAAATTAATAATAAATATTTTATTACAATAAAAAATTAAGTGCAATGATTAAGAAATTGTTCTTTAATCTTTCATTTATTGCGTACTTTTTATATGTTAAGTATAAATACTAATATCAATAATAACTAATCGTAAGATATTAACAGTATCTAATATGTAATATTTGCAGAATTTTGTTTAAATTTTCAATAGATATATTTATTTATACATATATACATCATACATCACGATGTATAATATGTATATCCTTTTATTATTTAAAATCTGAAACTGTTCAAAGAACAGCTTGCAATTTGTTTTCTATGTATAATTAGATGCATTTTGAGATATAAGATTATTTGAGAAACAACTTGGATGAAGTTTTGCTACAATATATTCATAAACTAGCACAGATAATTCGCGAATCTTATACTTGCAGTTGAATATATTAAGTATAGATTCATTTATTTCAAGAGTTTACAAACTTTAATTTGTTGTATTCATAATTTATAAATTTTCAAAATATTGCGAGTTGAAAAGATACCAAGCATTTCTTATAAAGAAGAATTACAGCTTAACTCCTATGCTCTTCCCATAATGTGGATCTTATACTTGCAGATTAACTAAATTATAATACTCATATATTGGACAGCTGTGTCAGATTCTTCCTAAGTTATCAACATGAAAAGAACTATCGTTATTTTTCTTAAAATAAGTGGTCGAGTAGATACACGTATATTCTCTTGAGAAAGGGATGATATAACCTCACAGAGAAATTCAATATCCTGCTTGTCGCTGCTCACTATCGGTTTCTGAGTTGAGATCGGATGCAACGATATACTCGGAATAATGGGATAAATGATTTATTAAACCACTAGATTACATATAAAACAAACACTAAAAAGAAATAAAATACTTCTTGTAGAAAAATGGAGTAAAGATCTCTCTCTCTCTCTCTCTCTCTCTCTCTCTCTCTCGCTCTCTCTCTCTCTCTCTCTCTCTCTCAAAATTTTCTTAAAAACTCTTTACATTTATAATGAAATGCAAACAATTTAATAAAATATGCATCGTATCTATAATTAACAATATGTAATCGTATCTATCCATATAATTTTATATCTATAAATTGTTATTATTAATCAATAATTAGTTATTATATGCACTCTTTAAAAAATTGAAGATAGACTTTCTAAATTTTAAATTTTTCCTTACATAAAAATCTGATAATATGACATTTACGTAACTGATTAATTAGTTACTTCAACATCAATATAATTTTATTTATAGATAATTAACTTATTATTTCATCTATAACACACTGTCAACCTACTATTTATTAAAAAAAAAAAACATTAATTACCTTTCAAACAACTTTAGTAAATAAAATTAGAAATAAAAAAAACCCTTAATCATGGCGGCTTTGAAAAACTAATTAATTTTTAATATTTTCTTTCAAGAACAACAATGCTAATAATTACTGTCAGCAATGATAACATGAATTGTAATCGCGCGAGTTGTGACGAAATGGCGGGAATCGCCAGACTTCTCCTGCGGTATCGATCTCACTTCTACCCCTGCCCGCTTTTACCCCTTTGTACATCCCCTTCGCAACCCGGCCTCTCCTCTCTCGTTCCGGACCAAACCTCCCTCCCGTTCGTCCGCACAACTCGGTAAAATCCTCGACGACTCCTGTTAGCGACGAAACGTTTTCGACGATTTTCCACGCTCGTCATATCCGGAGCTTCGAAATGTTCCAAAAACAGTGCAACGAGAGGTGAATACCCATACGCTCTTGCTATTCCTTTCATGTTTTTGAAATACGCACGTATTCAGTGGCTTGACAGAAACAAGATTGCTTAGTTACGCAGTAAGACAAATATATTTACTTCCTGTGACAGAGAGAGGGGGGAGAGAGAGAGAGAGAGAGAGAGAAAGAGAGAGAGAGAAAGAATTTTAATGTACAGATTCGCAAATGTTTATATCTTTTATATCTTTCATCACATCCTCTATCAATTTATATCTTTTATCACTTTCACATGAAAAAGAGTAAACTATTATCAATAATTATCCAGAATGCAATATGGAATTAATAAGAATTTTATTAATCACGTAAAATAAAAGTGCCAATATTTAAAAAAGTGTTATTGCGATTATAAAAACTCGCACTTGCGATTCATAGTTAATCCACTACGAAAAATAGATTGCATAACAAAAGAAAAAAATTCTTCTGACTATATAGTCGAATCATTGCGACTCAAACAAGAGAGATTTTCTTAAGAGTTATCGTATTTTTTCTCTTATTCTTAATGTCGTTTTTTTTTCTTATTCACAAGTAAATATTGTACATGGAACAGAAAAATAAGGCTTGGATTTAGATAGCATTTCCTTGACCATCTTCTCGCGTTGAGATAATCGATCGTAGAGATGCGTCATCTCTCTTATAAAAATTTCGGCACGATAAGGGATGTAATCTTAAAGGTTGATAGAAAGAATTATATGACTGTGATAAGAATATTACATAAAACAAATAAAAATTAAATTTAGTAACTTTAAACACAATAAGTTCATAAAGTCGACATTGATAAATTCATAATTTTAATACATTTATTATTATGCAAAAATCATTAAATAATTTCTTATAATATTTGATAAAATAGTTCATTTTTATTAATTTATTATTTTAAATAAAATATTTCTAATATTTTAAATAAAGTTAATATTTTTAATAAAATACATACAACAAACTTTAAATAATATGTAAAGTTAATAATGCCTATAACTTTTAATCATCGTTTTACGCATCAAATACTAAAAGTCTCTCATAAAGAAATCACATAAACATTCCTATACTGTATTATGTCAAAAAATACACAAAGTCTTCAATTTACAACAAACTCGGTAGTATTGGATAATTATACTTGTACAAAAAAATTATGGATGTGATGAAGTCGTAAAAATTTTAATCCAAAACTGGTTTTATGAACAAATTTCCGAAAACAATTTAACATCGGCTGGAAGCTTCCTACAAATAAATTTGCTCGTTTCGCTTAAGATCCCGCTTTGCATTCTCATTCAAATTACAATAGATTTCCGATTACGATATATTCCGTTTAATACAAGACTTTCTTGATTATGCGCAAAAAAAGAATTAAGTAACAAGAAAAAATGATAATCAAATTCCATGCTCCTATTTCACATGTAAAAGAATAAACTATTATCAGTATTATGAAGTATATCCAAATAAATAATATATCATAACCAACGATCGATAATTTATTTATTAATAAAATTTGAATAATATAAAATAATATAAAATTTTTAAAGTTATCACATATATACGTATTATAATTTACATTTTTATATTTAGGAATATAATGTACGTGTTATAATTTACAATTTTTATATTTCGATCATTTTTTTTTAATTCCACTAAATAAGTAGATATTTTTGCATCACATGTTTTGCAACACATTATAAAAGAATTACCTTTATTATATTCCTAAAAAAAATTCAATTTCTAAAGAATAATAATTCATTTATAATTATGTAAAATCTTATGACATAATATTTATATATATAAAGATTCTTAAATGATATTAATAATTGATAAACAGATTAGATAATAATTAGACAAGGCATACCTAATTGGCATTACTATATTTATAACAGAAAAATATTTTCTTTGCGTGTGGATTGCAATGGGCTACAATCATTTCGAAATATTCGCGATCTACATATGTACATATGTACGTAAATCATCCGCCAACAAAATGGCTAGCGCGACACAATATCTTACACTTGCGGTCAAAGCTGACTTTCATTTGGCGTTTCATCCTCTCTCGGGCTTTCATAGTAATGCGAAAAGCTCGTTGCACGACTAGCATAGAGATATTCAGCTTCCGACCCATCGTTGGATGAACGCAGATTGGTTCTTTATATAAAAAAAGAGCAATAGCCTCGCCTTCATGTAACGGCTTTTGTGCGCATATACGTGATGTTCACAAGCATTACTCCTTTCTCCTCGACATTTCTTTCACTTTGACAACTCTCACTTGTCATTGTCTTTGTCTCTCTTTCTTTTTTAAATATTTCTTTTTTAACATGATGTCACTGATACAGCTGCAAGTTCTTGTTCACGGATGTTGCTATGTTCTCGCACGATAAGAGTGTAAACATGCATCAGGAGTGAAGATGGCCGTCTCGAGGTGAATACACGACATGATAAAGGAAGAGAGACGCTTTGCGATCGATAACACGCTTGCCGGTTCCATTAATTTCATCTCGTCTCGTTACTTGTCTATGATTGACATGGCTCGATAAGAAAAGTTCACAAGTTTGTTTATGTTAATCTTATGTTTGTTTATTATGTTATCTTGTAGTTATACTTGAACGTGTTTAAGTAATACTTTCCAAGATATTTAAGAAGATAAAATTAATTTTTTGGAAAGATTCTTTTAATTTAGTTGTGACATTTATTTTACATTAATAAAGATTATTTATCGCAGCCATATACGTTTCTATATATATTTTAATTTTTTGTTAATAAAAAATAGAATCTTTCTCATGTAAAATTTGCAACAAATTGTACATATTATTTTCTTTTACTTTCCTAACTTAGTTGGAACTGATCTTTCCTCCATACTTACTTTGACAGGTATTTTTAAATTCAGAAATATCAATTTAATTATCTTAAAAAGAAAATTATACGAGAAGAGCTTGAAACTTACAAATTAACTTAATCCCAACGTTTTTAGTTATTATGTCATTGTCGCATAAACTTATTTCTTTTCTTTGTTTATTACATCGTATATCTATATTTTATTCTGTTGTGAGAGTCAAAGTGAAGCACAAGAGAGGATTCGTTTCTATTATATAGAGAAATAAAAATGAGTGTCGCTACATTACATCGACATAGAGTGCTATAGACATCTACGTAAATATATATGGTTCGATCTAGCGTACCCAGAAAATGTTCTATTTGATTCTAATTCCTGACTTTTATGATACTCAAAAGAATAAAAAATACTACGGACCATATTTATATTACCAGCACCTATAAGCGAAAAAATCATCAAAGCAATAAAAATGGTGGAACATATACATACTTTAATTCGTGATGTACACGTCACAAAAAATACCATAATAATTAAAAAAAACATAGCGTAATTCCCTGGCATTCTTTAAAACGACATAGGAAAAAAAACAAAAAAAAATCAAACTTTAAAATTCACACGGTTATAGAACTCGAGATAATCATATCCATTAAAACTTATGGCGTTTCCATCCCGCGAGAAAAAGCAACTTCCTGGTTGCAGAAAATGAGTGCTTCAGACAAAATGACAAAACAAAAGAGCAAAAGAAAAAATGTGATGGACATTGTAGAAGTAAAACTAAAAAATTTCTCGAGAAAAACATGAAAATTTTAGACAAGCTGACCTATCTACTTCTTCTACTTCTTCAGAGCTTACATATAAAGATCAGGGTTTTCTTTTAGTTTACTAGACTGGTTTCGATCATTTGATCAAAAACCAGTTTGCGCGACATGTTCCCTAACGATCTGTTTCGCTCGCCTGCGGGCGTATGCGTGCACATGCATGCAACACATTGTTAGATTTAAGATCCGATTAAGTGCGCCCACGAGGCAAGAAATCGTCAAGCAGAGCGAACGAGACGAGTTAGTGGTTAAAACCGGTAGTTCCTCTGTTCATTTCCTAGGTGCATGCGTAAATATGATCATAGTTGTCCAACAATACGAAATGTCGAATGAATAATAAGCATAAAGGAAATATTTAAGATTAAAGATCTACATCCATACTACACGATTCAAATATTTTCAATTTATATATAATATAAATATTGTGTGTGTGTGTGTGTGTGTGTGTGTGTGTGTGTGTGTGTGTAATAAAAGTAGCATTAAAAAATTTCACATAATATTAATAATAAGAACACTTCCTGTAATTACAAAAACGTTAACTTTATGATATATTTTATATGTTTATATATTATATATCTTATATATATATATATATATATATATTATATATATTGTTATAACACAATTTTTTTTATATTTTTAACTTTTACTGTAAAACAAAAATATTTTGAGCAATCAGAATTGTGAGGTAATGTTGACAAGATCTGGTCACGATCTGGCAAAAAGACAAAACGGAGAACAATTCGCAACGGTAAACAACCTCTATAATATCTAGAAACTAGAAGTGGGCGTGTATAGACGCGGTCGATACTCTTAGAGAACAGCATAGAAGAAAGAAGCACAACTACCGTTCGTACGTACCTACCTTCCTACGTAGGAGCAACAATCCTTCTACATGCAAGGAAAAATTGATAGTTCTTGGTAATGAACTTGTATTCGAGTTAGCATCGACTCAAATAAAAAAAATATAATAGAAAAAAGAAAAAAGAAAATTCGTAAAACAATCAAAAGAGTCATTATTACAATTGGGCTTAATCTAAATATAGTAAATAAATTTAAAAAGTATTCGTACAGAAGAAATATTATTTTTTTAAATCTTATTTTTAGAAAAAAAAAGTAAACATTAATTAATAATTTATTAATGACGAACAGAACAGATTGTACAGTTCTCAAAATTATTTTATTTAAAAAGACAACAATTAAAATATATTATCTTCCAATCAAGAAGATTAAAAACCGATTTTCGAGAAGAATAGAAATTTATTTCATCAATTATAAATAATTAGTACCAATGATAATTTTACAAAATATATTAAATTAGTATCCAAATTAAAAAAGTGTATAAATACTTTTTGCAAAATAATATGTATAATTCTATAAGATAATTTACAGGATAATATATTTAAATTATTATACTTTGTTTAATATATAATTTTAAGAAACACTACTATTTATTTGTATTCATTATTAATAAATTTTATTAATTCATTCATTATTAATAAATTATATTCATTAATAAATTACTAACTAATATTTATTCGTTAATTTTTATATTTTACAAATACGGTTTTTTTTACAAAAATCTCCCCTGTACAAATATTTTTTACATTCATCATAAATAGACTTAAAAGAAAAATAAATAACTAATGTTAGGATTCTTCAATCATTGTGCAATATAATACAAGGAATTTCTGTACAAAAAAAAAATAAGAACTTAACTTCTTATCTTCAATTACTCATCTATTTATTTCTTTAATCCTTTAACTGATAAAAGGAATTAAAAAATCTGAAATTAAATAAGAATTTAATTGAGATCTTCTTTAAAAACAGAAATATTACAAATTTTGAACTAGAATTCAATTATTTTTAATTAAAAAATTGTTAACTGAAATACCATCAGCTTAACCATTAAACAGCCAAAGCAATTCGAGATCTAAACATCTTATGTTGCCTAATAAACATGCTGTATATCACAAAAGAAACCAGTAATACTGAGTCACGTAAGTAATAACTGAATTCATAGACAATGTTGTTTTCACATATTATATAGAATAGAATGGAGTTCGGAACGGAGTAGATACCAAAATTCTAAAGATACGTTTTTTCATGTTTTTTTTTTTTAAACACTTACGTAGACTTAACTCATAAAACTCTGATGAACAATGAAATTCGTCAAATTTCATGTTGTTTGAGTTTCGTTATTATTTTCATTATTATTTTTTACTTACTTTATCTATTATTTTTATATATTATTTTATCCTATTAATTGATAGTTTGACATGAGTTTTTTTATCTTTAGAAGATAACTGCGTAAAAAAATTAAAAATTTTATATAAACTGTATTATATTAAACTGGCAACCTTTTTTTTGAAAATTATTTCAATCGGTACAAAATATATACAATCTTATTTGTTTATCTGAAAAAAGCTCTCATTCGTTTAGATAAATTTTCGTATCCTTGCCTTCTTCAATACAGAAAAAACATATTTTAGGTATGAACATTCTATTTAGAATATCACAATTGGGACACACGCGACTATGCAAAATAAAAAAGCAATAAAAGAGACAAAAAATATGAGAAACAGAAGAAGTAGATGAAGGAGTCACGACATCTTACATAATAGTTGGCAGTTGACATAGTTCTCCTACGCAGCTGTCGTTTATTCACGCGTGAAACTTGCACGAGACATTCATATACAATTGGCCTTGCAAGAAAAAGGCCGGAATTTTTACAATATTCTTTTCTCTTTATTTGAATTATTTGTACATTTTATAAAATATTATACAGTCTGATCCGTTCTTGCCCATAAATATAAAACCCTCCATAAAATGTAAATGTTTTGTATTTAACGAAAAAATTTAAAAAGTTTTATTAGAAATTCTATTTTCATAATAATTTTAATATTTTGTTAATTTTCCTTTGGCTTTTATCACAACCTTTTCCAAGAAATTGCAATAAATTAAGTACTTTATGATTGTACAATTTAAAGTTAATACATAACATGAAAATGTTCACAGTGTATTATGAAATTTATAAAGACATTATAAAATTATTAATAGAAATATAAAAATGATAATAATGTACAAGAGACAGTCTTACAATTAATAGCCTTACTTATATTTGATTTTTAATCTTGAAAAGAGTTCTTATCAAATGATTTCATCAAAATATTTTCTTTTAAGAGACTTGAGAATGTTTTACATTTTTTAAATATATAATTGAGAATAAAAAATAAAGCATAGTACTCTAAAATATAACTATTATCAAATTTATAATGGCTTTATTAGCCGTTGCACGTAAATCAGTTAAAATCGAATTTAAAGTCAATTCAAATGCCGTTATAATACAATAATTCTATCAAGATATTGAGTTTCAACAAAGAAAAAAAATGGAAATGAGAAAAGAAAGCGGTGCCAAATTGAGATCGACGATCTCGAACAGACATTTAAGAACAGTCAGTTAATTGCACATAATCGATAATAATCGAATATCTCGGGCAAGACTTAAAATGAAGCGGCGCGCCAAAGTGACTGGTATTATAAATAATCTTATGCGCTTCCAGAGGTTGCCGATCCCCAATGTATACGGAGTAACGAATCACGATGGCAAACACGTAAATGTTGTGCATACATGCTCGTGCAAGTTGTAGCGTAACGAACAAGTGCTCCAAAAATAGATATCGTGTCTCTCTCTATTTGGCTCACACAGCAAGATTCGAACGTTTGTCTATCTTGGCGGACATACAAACTGAAGGAACGGCAGTTTCTAGAGAATCGTAAAACTCGCACACAGTCCACTCGACGATTACTCGCTAAGGATTTCTACCCGCGTTCTCAGGAGAAAGCCAAAGGGACCTCGTTAAACGACTAATTAAATCGTTCCAGTTCACTGAGCTACTTCTCTTTCTTCAAACCACTAGAAGTAGATTGGGCAAAACTTCAAGCGACTTTCTTGTTACAATGCGAAAAGAAGTTCTTTTTCGATGACTTTTTACAATAATTTTCACAAAAAATATTTTATTTTTGTTTCACATAATCACTATAAATCGCACTATAGAATGCAGTGATAATAATAAAAGAACTTTAAAAAATCAAGAAATTTTTTAAAAAATTAAGAAATGTAAAAAACAAAAATATATTTTTCTATTTGTAAAAATTAACAAATATAATTTGGTCATGAAAGATGAACACATGTGATAAACGCACAGTTGTGTGCGTAATAAGTTGAAAATCGGTTGAGAATTTTAAATAAAGTACATTATGTATTATCAAATTGTAGTATTAAGAAATATCTATAAATGTATATGCATAGTCATCGTAAACGGAAAACAGAAACATCTTATTAGTACGCATATTAATTGGATGAATGGCAGCTAGAAACACTAGCTTCATCTAGGAATTTCACCGACTGATTAATTAAATTTTATGATTTATGCCGACAAACCGTGCTTCCTTCAGAATAAAACGATACTGCGGTCAAATAAATTTCCCGCGGCATCCGGAAGATATGTTGTAATGCGAAGAATATGAAACGATGAGGCTCGTTTTCAAAACAATCGTTCTTTTACACCGTCAAAATTAATCATTACGGAAGCACGGGATGAATGCATTCCTGTATTAACAACGT
>Ga0157364_1002421_pt1 | contig 17325 bp, 11 predicted proteins | sample AttsexASBM2_FD_111476 | JGI IMG/M metagenome (GOLD analysis project Ga0157364, IMG submission 111476) | Fungus gardens microbial communities from leaf cutter ant in Ribeirão Preto, State of São Paulo, Brazil - Atta sexdens ASBM2 | ecosystem: Host-associated > Fungi > Mycelium > Unclassified ... | reverse complement strand
TTTTGCTATTTCAAGCTTCAGGATATTGTAACACGTTATTCAAAAAATCCTGCTGTAAAATCAATTCTGGAATCAATGTAATAATGAAAAAAAAAACACTTTTTTAAATACATTAACGATTATATGTCTTATTCTATATTCGCTTCGTTGCGACAGCAACGTTAATCATCATCATGTTGAATCGGAAATGAAGGCACGCGTGCAGGAAAAACCGCATACCGAATTGCGGAAGTTTCCGCGAAATTACAGGCTCAGCGATAAAATTTCTCCGTTCGTGGATCAATTGCCATGATCATAGCGGATCGAGGAATACTTTTCGCGCAGTACGTTGCTCTGCACTCGCATTATCGCAACCGATATTGTACGAGTTTCTCCCGTTGCGGATCGCGTAATTTGTAGCTTGGCGTTATGAGATGATGGACGGTTGGATGATTTATGATGTTTTAGAAAAATGCACTCGCCTTGCGAGAATCGTTGCGAACACGATACGGAATACGTCGCAATTATAATGAGAAAAGAAGAAAGAGAGAAAGGAAAGAAGCAAAAAAAAAGAACTTAAAGACTTCTTAAAGACAAAGAAGAAAATATTTATTAGTTTTATTATATTTGTTTATATTTACAATTTTAAGTATTTTAAATTGTAGTTAAGGCAACAAAGAGGGATCTTTGCAACGAAGCAAAATTATGCAGTCATAATCGATATTTTATCTACAAAACAAACTTACATGATGTATATGTGATAGAATATTCAATATCATTTTTCTAATTTTTTCAGTGTTAAAAACACGAAGAAGAATTTACATTATGAAATAATTACATTATATTTCTCGTTGTAATGTATAATCATGTTTATATCAAAGTTACATAATTTTATAATGAATTGTATTATTCTATTCAAATGTCAAAATTACATAATTATATGTCAAATAGGTCGCGCGTCAAGAAATCGATTCGCGCTCGCAAAATGACGTTATGAAATAATCAACGTATCATAGATGATAATAAATGATCGTTTCAACATGCTTATTTTCGCAATGAATTACAACGAGAAAATCTTAATGATCTTACATATCAAATTATATACGTTGTTTAATGGAGCTTCAACGGTGTTATCGAAATTTTATTCGGTGTCGCAACGCTCGGAGTTATTACTGAGATAGCTTATCTCGCGCCTTCTTATGAGAAACTTTTTTCGCGTCATATACCATCAAAGTACATCAAGTGATCGATATTTATCGTCAACATGAGTGTTGGTAATGCATAGTAAAGATTAATGACGCAAAATATTCTTTGTCGTCTCATTTCCTGAAGAAAGAGTTTGTAATAATTATCAAATGTTAAGTGAAATAATTCCATTTGACTATTGTTCGGTTAATATAATCAAAAATAATTTTACTTTTTCAAATATTCAGTAGGTCATAATAAACATGTAACCAATCGTTGTTTGGTTACAATACTTGCTAAATATTTTTTAAATGTATGTGTGTGTGTGTATATATAATTATTTTTGCTTGTATTAACTAGATATTTAATTGGAATTATTTTACTCAGTATTTTTAGTACTCTCTAAATTTTTTAGAGTGAAAATTGAACCAATCTTAAAGAAAAGTGAATGAATTTTTAATTTATAAGAGTGAATTGTCACTTGGAAGAGTGACATTTCACTCTAAAAGTTTTAAAGAATAGTTATTATCAGATTATAATCAGATTTTTTTTTTTAGTATTCTTATTAATTTTCCAATCACCTTATCAATCGAGTAGAAGACATTTTCTCGTTAAAATGTAATATAAAAAGTCAACTTTACTTTTTAAAATTATAAAGACAAACTTTTGGTTATTTTTTTCTATTAATACAGTTATTTTTTTAAATATTTGTAGCAAGGAAGAAGCAAATCGATAAAGAGATGAAAATGCATTTTATTTATTATGCAGAAAAATAATATTGATGCACGTTGCACAGAAAATAAGTATAAAATATTTATATTTATATTTATATGTCCTTGACCGATTTACTGTTAGAAAGCTTATATTCTTCTAATAAAAATTCAATTGCATGACATGCAATTTACAGTAACATGCTGAAGGGTATACAAGATATCGTGCGATAGATCAATCTTAGGTTACAGTATATTTTTACATTGGGTGCATTTACATTTTCGACGGACACGCTATTTTTATGTTTGCTTGATATTCTTGCATTTGCACACAGCTTTGTAGTTTTTCTAGAAAGACATAAACTCAGGTATTTAAAGAACGATCTACATTCCAGATAACTTGATAATTTTTTCATATCATTAAATTGTGTATTTTTTTAATAAAATTAATTTTACAAAATAAAATTGAATCATAGTGAAATTTGTAAAGTACATTAAGAATGAATGAAGTGGTTTTGGCAAAGCAATTGTATAAATTGAAATGATGCGAATCACATTTCAAGGGATTCTTTTGCAGTAGTCACCTAGATGAAATCAATTCTCCTTTGCCTTTCATTTAAATTGCCCGTTTCTCTGCCACAGATCGGTGCTTTCGAGGCAAATGGCTTAATTAATTAGTCTTCTTATGCGGAAGCCGCGACGGAGCGATCGCAGGGTCGTTAAATCATCCGGTAAACCGCGGTAAAGCGACGTGCGCGCGTTTCTGCATATCTAATGCAAAACCTTTCGCTGCAACTTTGAGGGGTTAACTTTGGTATGCGCGATTGCAGCGTGCAATGTGCGCATACTTGTGTGCACGCGTGTGTTACGCATACGCGTGCACCCGCTTTTTCTTTCTCTCTTATCGGCATGCGCGCATACGTGGGTGGCGTGTTCACCAAGTTATGGTGTCTGCGCGCTTTTATGGAGCGCCTATAGGCGCGTAGTATTATGGAAGGTCTCGCCGTCATCGTTTCGCGACGCCTGTTGTAACTCGCGTGCGTGTACGTGTACACTTTGTAGCGGCCGCACGTACGCCCGGCGTTCGCCGAGCAAATAACTACACGTGTCCAATTAGAAGCACGAAACTATTCGCGATAGTGCCCCGCGTGACGTGTAATTAACTCGATGCTGGATGAGTTCGTAAGATTTCGTGAAGTTCGCGATTATTCTCAAATATAGCCCGTTGCGCGGACTGTCTGCCGTGACATATTGATTTTAGTTTTTTAGTTTTTTTTTTTTTTTGAAGGACATGACCGAATTAAAATGTTGTCATGAACTTCGCATGTTAAGGACTACGTTGAGTACATAATAATTACATTTACATTCGCGCGGTACGAAGTTTGCAATGAATATATATGCGTGGAAAGAGGAGAAATATAATTTTGTAATATCCGTGAGTATCAGAATTAAGTTTATATATAAATTTAAATGTAATATTAAAATATCTTAAACATTGTCGTGCTATGTCAATGATAATCGTCGTGATAAACTTATATTTAAACTTTATTCACACATTTCACGTAAATACTTTAATTCATTATATGAAATAAGTCTAATTTATAGCGAACATGCAACATTAAAGGAGATGATGCCATTGAATGAATAAAAGCATTATTTATAAACAATGAAATAATTTTTCACTACACAGAATACATATAGAATTTAAAATTAACAATAGAAGAACGAAGCAAGAGATATTCTTAATTTACTTCTTCCACCGAATTAAAAGCCGTGAGTATTCGATCCCCGATTACATTTATCTAGAGCTGTTTTACAGCGAGTAGGTAAACGCTCACGCGTATATCTCTAATCTCTTCGTTCGTGCGCTTATCGGTCCGTCACAGAAGGGGGTGACAATAAAATACTCGCCTAATCTTACCTTTAAAAAACGGATGTTTCGTGCGAAAACGTGTGCGTCCTCGTCACTCTCGAGGGAATGCAACGCAACTCACATATTCCGCGCATTTTCGTAAGCATAATTTGCGCGTAATTATCGCAGCCAGTAATATTCCTACCCGCGATAAACCGTTTACATGATTAATAGAGACCGGTATTTCGCAAGCCTACGGCACTCTCCTCTTCTTTTCTGAGCAGCTCGCTGCCGCACCGCGTATACTGGGTGGCCTGTGAAAATCGCGTTGTTTTTTTTAAATCTATAATGCGTTATTTATAATTTCTATCTTTGGAGTAAAATATATAATTTAGGATAATTATTACTATTTCCACATTGCAGACACTAATCTGATAAGATAATTTCAATTGATTGAGCATATTAACTAAAGAATTCAAGGTGAATTATTGAAGTAATAATTTGTATTTGTGATAAAAGAAACTCATAAAATGTATTTAATCATTAAATATTCAAAATAGGTCAGATTATTGAAACACTTTCTAAAAATAAATTTAAAATTGACTACATATTTCATATAATTAAAAACAGACTGTTAATTTATAATTTTCAATATTAAATGCATGAATAATTAAATTTTTTATTCATATAATGTCTGTCTAGAGATAAGTATGGGGGGGACAATTATAAATTATTTATATTCTTGAAATTATATTCAACACGATAGTATATTTCTAATTTATTTATCAACATATTAATTTTCTCATGTAGTTTTTATTAAAACAAAATTAACATTTGACTTATCTATCGACAAAAGATGGTGGTAGATGATCGCCGGACACCCCGTATATGCGCGTATGTATATGCATGCTACGCTCACACGCGTGTTGCTGGACGTACACGCCCGCGCGCAGGACCGCTCTCGCTCGAGGTATGCTATTATCATAATTGCCGCCAATAACGGCCCCGTGATTGGCGCACTTCACGCTTTCTTGATGCTCCTTTTCGGAAGTTTTGCATCCTTTGGCCAAGTTACCCCGTTCGCTTCGTCTTTCTTCTCTCCTTACGTCTTGTTCTCCTTATTCTCTCTCTCTTTCACGCGCGCGCGCAATGGCAATTCTCTTCGTATGCGTTTACACGCGTTTCCAATGGCAATCTGTGACTTTGAAATTCCTAAGAGGTGCACGGAAAAAGGATGACACGTAGGGAAAAGCAGAATCTCGAAAATGAATGGAGAGCGATTCACGAGGACGAGGTCGGACGTGTGCATTTCTCGGCCTGTCTTTTCCTTTTCCATCTGATCGATCGATGGAAAATGTATTTTGCATGGAAGCGAGAAATTTGAATGAGCCCCGAGAAAGTCTGCTGCTAAGGTGCCTTTATCTGTGAATGACGACCTGATCATCTCGTGTATGCTGCAGTGGGTGATTTTCATATCGATGTCTACTATCCTTGCGGTTATTGTCAAACTAACATGTGTTTTGTCTTAGGAGCGACCGTGCTATGAATACAATAGGATCGAAGATTTAAGGAAAAAAATTCAATGAAGGTAGAAGATCTCTTATCATATTCATGATATTGCCATTCCTGAAAATATCGTATCTTATGTCCAGTTTCATCAATGTAAATTAATTTTAATCTCGATTCAATTTCTCTTCATTTTTTTTAAATTTTTCTGGAATTATAAATACATTGGTGGAAATGAACATTAGTTACGAATGCAGCGACTCGTCAAGGCATGAGTGACAAGAAAGAGGTAGTGAACGTTGATACAAAATCGAGTCGAAAGTTATATTCGAATTTGATCATTGCTGTAGAACGTTTAATTAATTAAAATATTGCGTTTTTTTTTAGACAGTTTTATTATAGGAAAGAGGAACGGATTACGACCATCGATAGATTAGCGCGATTGATAAACGAGCAAATTCACAACAGGCGGATATTCAGCGGACTTTGTAAAACTCACGTGCGATAAACCACGTGCTAATCACGGCGATGTGTCATCGAGTTGCACGTCAAAAGTTTTAATCCTCGAACATCGGAGAGAGAGAGAGAGAGAGAGAGAGAGAACTATTGATCGATTTGTTACATCTGTTAGTATGAGTAACGTCTAGTAAAGTCAGGGTTCTCGTACATATAGAAATGCATTCGTGCACGATGAATCCTATCAAAAGCGAGCTGCATCGAATGATAGATCCTGTTCGAATTAAACGCAGTAAAAAAAAATTTAGTTTTTACTAGGCGGTACGAGTGTAATTAAAAGCATGCGTAAAAAAAATCTGGTTGAGAGGGTTTCGTGGTTCCCTTTATGCAGTTGCTCTTTTGAATTGTTCACCGAGGCGTATGAAGTATTTTACACGTTATTAATAAATTTTTATTAGAATTTAGTTTATAATGTTTTGTACAGATACTGCTATTGGTAAAAATTTAATATTTCAAAAATAAAATAAAATTTGAAATAGAATATAATTCATTATATTTTATTTCTATTAGAATTGGAATCTATGAAAATTATGATGTTATATTTTCTAATTTTTTAATTTCTAAAAATTTGATTTTTTGGATTCCCATTATTATTTCAAAAATAATACATTTAAAAAATGTGATTTTTTAATTAATACTGAATGAGCCAGAGAAACGTTATCTTATCACAATCATCAAAAGTGCACTAACATAATTTCATACAAAATCAAAATGAAAAACATCGTTAATAAAAAAAGATGATCTAAAGGATTGTGAAACAAAAATGACAAAAATAATAAAAATATTTGATCAAATTAAGAATATATTCTTTTTACCAATATTGTTTGATTAATCAATTTTCTAATAAGTTAGAAAATCAGATTTTCTCTTTTTTGGGGGAATTTTTTTTTTCTTTTTAATTTTATCACTTTTGAAATAAGGGAGCAATATGTAAATAATACAAATTATAGAAACTCATATCTTTCATAAAATTCAATTTTGCATTGCGCCGTCATAATTTGCATTCGCACCAATCACACATATTATTAAGCAGCGAAAAGATTAATTTCATTCTAGTTTGAGGGAAGTTGCGATATTGCGTGCTGCGCGATAACACGTCCAGCACCACGCGCACTTTATGTCGCGAACGCCACCGCGCCCCGTAGCAAAGTGGCTTTCGACGTGAATGCAGCTGCACGGAGCGACATACAACCTTCGGCGTTTTCCGTGCGCACCACCGACACGCCGACACGCTCTTTCAGGTCGCCGAAAGGCAATATCGACTAGCGAGATACGTCCATACCAGACGTCGTCGCCGTTGAATCTTGCGCCGAACTCACTGGCTCCATTACCAAACTGTCAACGCGCGCTTGGCGCTGTTAAGCGGGGACCATGCGAATTTCACCGTACAAATTTCCCTGCTCCACATCAGTTCAGAGATCGCTAATTCGTACGGACTAAAGCACACAGACTTCCATATTGTAAACTAGACCGCTAACGTTCCTTGTTTAATGTAGCCCCGAAGTCCTCATTTATTCGCCTTCCGAGGAAATCGTTCCAGTTCTAGGAGTTGCACGAAGTGTGATATTGTGTTCTCTCCGTGGTCCACGTAATGCAAAATCGTGCTTGGCCCAATCTCTTTGAATAAATAAATGGAAATAAATAGCCACGATGAATGTATAGTAATGAGACATTAATTAAACAATAGTAATAAACAATAGTAATAAAGAATTAATTAAACAAGAGTAATTAAGACGAAATTTAGATAAATTGCGGCATTTCAATGCTCTATTTCTTTCTCTTTTTCATTAATTTAATTTTTTTATTGTTCAATCGATTGCTTTATATACATAATCGATTTATTGGACTTGTACTCGTAAAAATGCGACTAAAAGTGACAATTCTTATTGGCGTTACATTTCCATAACGTGACTCATGAAAGTGTAAAGAGGTAATAAAAAGGGTCGTTGCGTATCCGTGGTAGTTGGGGTGATTGCAGGGCGTAGGTTAAGTCCAGAATGGAAAGAAGCGGGCATTTCAACGGATTCTGAAGGGAAGGAAAGCGTGTACGCGTGCTGCGTGATTACGTGCAGTTACAAGCCCCTTAAATCGCGTAAAAGATAAAACTGGCTTTACATTAAGCGTGCCTTCTAACAGAAGTGCACACAATCCCCATAAATAGTTAGCCTCCACCTTTCTCCCGCTTCTTTTCTTTTTGGTTTTTTCATTTGTCATGAAAGTCACCAAAAGATTATCGATTTAACGTAGGTCTAACAATAAGTATACTCTCCAGTATCTCCAAGTATCGATGTCACTTCTATAAATAAAAAGAAGGAATGATTATTAATGAATATCTGAACGGACATTAATTCCTAGAATACAATGATTTGAATGAAAAGTTTTACTGTTTAAAAACTTAAAACATGATATTTGTTAGGAATCTTTTCCATTCGACATCAACATCATTTTTTGAAATAAAAATGCTTTAATTTGATTACAAAATAAAATTTCTATTATTAATTAGAAACATCACGCATGTTTTTAATTAACATTGTAATAGCCATAGGATTATGATTCATGACGGAAATAGTTAATACTCGGAGACGGTTTTCTCGGTCCAAGGACGACGAGTGTCTGTCTTAATGAGCTATCGCAAAAATGATGACGTAGAAAAAAGCGAAATATTTATATCGCGGATGTACTTTGACAAGATAATCGCAGGCGGACGATAAAACGGAATATTTATTTCAATTTTAAATTGCTTCGCGTGTGTTTAATGAGAAAATGTTTAATGAGGAAAGAAATAGCCGCAATGCATTTGTTTATGACGATAAATTCTCGTTTATCGTCGATCCGATGCATATAATAGAGCCGTTTCATCGATTACAGCAATGATATGGAAGAGGTTAAGAAAGGGAATATATGTATATATTTTATAAAATATTCATAGAACAAAATATTTTAGAATATTTAATATACATATTAAATATATATATATATATATATTAAAAAAGTAATTATATTATTATTCTCTGCAGATCGACGGTATTCGATTGCGGAATGAACGATAACAAATGTTTCCATATTGGTAGACGGGTTTATTTGCCGCACGACGAAAATGTAATAATCTATAACAAATTAATTATATTCTTAAATAAGCGACCGAATATTATTGCCACCACTGTTTATTATTGTTTGTATCATTAAGCTGGCCGTATATACGCGAAGCTGCCACGATGAAACCTTCAATTTAACGAATCACTAATAAATTCGCGTAATTCTGTTGCGAACACGGTCGACAATTACGATATAATTGTTATTTCATTTCCGTCCGAATAAACTAATGAAAGATTCAATGCCGTGCTGTGCCTGGCAACGGCCTCGCTCGATATCCGGTTAATAAACTGAATTTTGCTTGAACTTTACAATTTCCAAATTTTATTCTCGAAATGTCGAGAATCATACAATTTTCGTAGATAAAAGAAGTAACGAATGTATAACAATTATGATAAATTATGATAAAATTTACCGTAATATAGATGAAATGTTAAACTACTAATTATGTTCAATATCTATTATAAATGTAAGAGCACATTTCTGATGCATTAATTCTTATGGAAACTCTTGCAGAAAGAAATCGTCCACTAATAAACAGATCGTTTAATTATGAAATGCGATGTATTATCGTTAATTTTTTATCTTTATTTCTATTTTTGTTATTTTTATTGAAGCTGTGTCGTTCTTAAAATAAAGTTAAATTCAAATTGATGTCAAATGAGAAAATATGATGAAATTAAAAAATACTGTTCCTGAATGTTATTCTACCAAAGAATGTAGGTCGATATATTAAATGTTTCATATTTTTTTTTATTCATCCATATGATCTTTAATTTTGTAAACTACAATAAAAAGTAATATTATAGTATCACGCAGAAAGATGTAAAAATAGATTTTTATTTTTTGAAACATAACATTCTTTGCAACATTTACGTATTTTCTAAAGTAAAAGTATACTAATAATAATATTCATAAAAAATAAATTAGTTTACATTGAATATAAGGTAAGAATTAACATAAAGATTGTATAGCTGCATAACAAAATTATATGTAGTAAGGTTAAATTCGAAGAGTTGAAAACGACATTTTCACAATGCTTGAATTTGCCAGCGATTAGACTTGTTGATATTAAAATCGTGTACACGTTGATATTAAAATGCTGACTCGAGTAAATCGTTAATTAGTCGAAAACAGCACGGACGAGATCCAACGGATTCCGTTTTATTGCCCATCGTAACAAGCACGGTATAACGCACGGTCGTTTCTAAATAAAATTAGTGTTCACCAAGCGCCCTTCGTTTACGTCGCGCCGGGTTGTGCAAAGCGTATCGAGGAGGGTTCAACCCCTTAAGGATCGCGCGTGTCGCGAATTCGCTACCAACTCTGCGGAGCTCTTTTCTATTGGATCATGGTACTAAATGTAAAGTAATAGATAGCGGATGTTAGTAACGATGGTAAACGTAATATTTCTTTAATAATTGATACCTTAATTACCTTGTATACTTTAAATTACGATTGCTATTGCTGAGATTAAAAAATATTTATGAGACACCTACTATTTTAACGTGACATTTTGTAAGTAATTAACGCATTAATTGTCTCGTATACTTTACAGTTACTCCATTGCTGTTGTACGAGATTAAAAAAATATTATTCACAAGACTGCTATATTATCTTCTAAATCGATCAGGTGACGACGTAAGCTGAGATATAGCACTACTCATAGTTTTCGTATCGCGGTTTCCCGAGTAACAGAAGCAGTGGAGATGGGTCCAACGATTTTCCCGATCAACAAACGTGTTTACACGCTTAACGATCGTATCTTGCAGAGTGGAAAGAAGGTAGCGGGGTGGCCGTTCTTGCCGGCGGGAACTTTGTTCGTTCCTGTCTTGGGAAATATCGCGGAAGGAACATCTGTGCACTCGTTTCTTTGCCTCCCCGAGGATCCTACGGCGTAGACGGGCAATAAACCATAAGTCGGTGACGGCTTGAGGAAAACTCCTCGAGAGCTTGTTTCCTGCATTTTCTCTGTTCGGCCGAGAGGCGCTCAGTCTGTAAGAGATGGCCCTCTTCCCCGCTCTTTTATCATTTGTATGAGCGTCGTGCTCTCGCACCCCCGCTTTTAATCGTTATTGTCCTAATGTTACTGTTACGACGCATGGTGGTGCTCTGTTGCTTCCACGGGATCGTCCCTGCCTTCTGAGGGATAATCCTGAATTTCGTATTATAGCCGCAATTCGCACAATTCGCTGCGTTTCGCATTCGACCCTTCTCGCCCTTTTGCTACTCCTTCGATGCTATACCCCCACGAGCCTACTTTTCTGTCCCTCGTGACGGTTTTACGCCATTATGTTTACTCGATGTATCTTTAAACTCTTGCACTAGCGATTTATGAGATGTTACTTGACAGAGGAATTTATTACTGCGCTAATATAAAAATTAATTAGAGGTTTATTATGTAATAGGATTCGAAACGAAGGTTTGTTTCAAGCAATTTTTCTTCTCCCTCTTCCTTTTCTTTTTATTTCTTGAAAATAAATTATATTGAATTATATATTCTTGATATACAGAAAAAACTCGTACAATTACCGTTATAGTTTCGAGAACTGTGCGATTAATTTTAATTATTCTGATCTCAAATTTCTTAGATTCCAGAGGCTTTTAAATTTATTTCAAGTATGACCCGCTTCCCTTTGCGTCTCTCCTAAGAAGGTATAATGAAGATAACTTTTGAAATTTTTAATGAGTATATAAAACTATATAAAACTATATAAAACGAATCATTTCTGTAATCTACGTTAAAAGACAAGTAATTTTTTTTATCTGAAACATTTTTCCTTAAAACCATTACCTTCAAAAGTTACAAACACACAAGTGCAAGATGACGGAAGTATAAGTTTAAAGTTTAGAAAGAGACGATTTGATTAAATCGAGGTGAAAATAAAAGTAAAGCACAAAATAACATTATAATTTATTTTATTAAATACTGAAAGCGTTGACCATTTATTTGAAAACATTTACGGATAAACGAGATTGTAAAATATATAAATAGAAATTGTTTTCGAAATATTAAACTGTAACGATTTATGTGGGCTGTCTTGTATATTTTTAGTAGAAAAAAATTCTACAAAATTATGCACCTTGTGCATGCATCAAAATTGATGAAATCATAAATATCGAAGATTATTTTGGAAAACAATATAGATTTAATGACAAATGCAAAAGTAAATTTGGAACAATATTGAAAAGAAAGTAGTTTAATAATATAGAGAAGAGAAGAAGAGTTTAAAAGAACAGATTTATTTAAAAAATTTAGGAGACATATGACACATTCGAAAATCATACAAACAGTCGGAATATCAGATATCATACATTTCGATTAACGTGATGCTATATGTATTCCACATTCACGCGCATATATATACACACAAAGGACGCATATCCCAATGCGTGATTGCAAGCGCGATCGGAGATAACGATCCTGAAACGCAAGAGGGTCCTTTGAGAATCACGTGACATCTGCTAAGGGGTGTGGTGTAGAGATGTAATGGTACCATATTACAAGCGTCAAACCGCATGATGCTGTCTCGAAGCGACGGCCATTGTGATTGCGATGAAAGTCGCGCGTGACCGAGCAGTTTCGCTTTGGAAAATTCGCTTGTTTGTATTTGGAAAATTTGTCGCTATATTTTATCTAATTCTAGCTTTTTTTGTTTATATATTTTTTCTATTTATATACTTTATACATAAAATTATTCTAAAATTTCAGTGTCGAATTTCATTATTTTATTATCAGTTATTTTTAATATTATTCGTATTATTTGTAACTCTATCTCGATATACCAGTCTATTTTTTTCTCTCCTTTCTTCTAATACCTGCTGCTTCCCGGAGCGACGAGACAAGTACAGGGTGACTCTCGGAGTTGTAATTTGCATAAATTGCGCGCAACGGCTTTCCTACGAAGAAAATGCATCGATGATGCTGCATATACACGGTGCACTCTCCGAGAAAATTTACGTCCGCATGATAGGCGACAAATCAACGAACGTAGATTTGTTTATTGCTTCATAATATTGATAGGGAAAACGGCATTTTTACACAACTCGAACTTTATGACGTTATACATCGTATCGTGTAAGAGATAACTAGAAACTTGATGCTGCATCCATATCATAAGAAAAACTTGCAACTATTCGTTTCTTAAAGGTTTCTACACTTATATAATCATAGCATGCATTCATTCCCATTTAAGATCGATTGAAAATCAATTACTTTCTCGATAGCCATCTTATTTCGCATCTCTTCCAATACAAGTAATATAACGTCTTTCCTTTTTTTCGGTCATTTCGATTTAATTGCGATACCGATTTAAATCCGATCAGGATATATCAGAATGATCATCATTCTTCCTATTAGTGCTTTTTGTCGTGACGTCGAGCACTGTGCACCATGTAGGACTTCGCTTCGTGCATGCCTCTTGCTCCGAAGCAGGCACGAGCTCATTCCCTCTCCCTTTTAAACGATGATGACGAGACGCTCTTGCGTCGTCAGGCGGAAATTTAATTCAGTCACAAGTTGTGTTTGTAATGGAAGAATGTAATGCATTGGATCGTAGTTCCTTCGGAAGATATCTTGTCCGTCGTTTCTCAAAGGAACGATATTAATCTTCGTCCTCTGTCGCGAAATGGTTTCGCGGTCTGATTAATGTTGCGAATTAGTATGGAAGGATACAACAATGTTACATTATAGAAATATAAACGTTCTGACTCTTTAATTTTGCAACATTTTCACAAAAGTGTACAGTGTGAATATGCATTATATAAGTATATATATCGAGAATATTAATTTTGAGAATTTTAGTTCTTTTTAGTTTGTATTAAGTTTTTTGTTGTATTAAGCTTATATAGTCATTTATAAATATGTAAAGCCGAAAAAGAGGCGAAGAAAGAAGAAGGACATTACATTATTTTTACATTTAAAAATAGGAGATTGAAAAATGATCGAAGACCACAACGATTTTAGTTGAGCTATTGGCTTAACCTTTTTCGAGAAGCGTTATTTATCTTTGCGAATTCGCACAGTCGTCTATCATTTCTATCGGATTCTTAATGTGTTAACCACGAATCGATTTATCCGGCGTGCAGAAGAGAAGAAAAGAACACCGCGAGATCTCTATCGGAACAATGGCGATAATAACGATTGGATATTTATTGTCCAATCGAGCTGGACGATCGCGGAGAGATACTCGAGCAAAAGGGCGCGTACTCTTGCATTCCCACTGCAAGTTGCAGCCATTTTTAATTCCGTCGTGCGGAGTTCTTAATTCCCTGCTGCTGCTGTTGCAGCTATTCGCTCGCACATCGCGTTTTTCGAATTATACTCGCGTCGCATATCTCACCGGCGGGATCTGCCCGTCGTTATTATTATGCTCCTTTCTCCGCGGACCCCTCCCCTCCCCCCTTCCTTCTTCTGCTCCTCATACCCCTTTGAGTTAGGCCGTAAAGCGGGGCCGATACGCTCAGAAATCCTTCGCCTTTGTTCGCGCGCGCTAGCAATAAAAAGACAGCCCATTACTATTGTGATCGTTGTTGTTATTACCGTCGTTATTAGTAAGTGAGCAAGAGCGAGTGAGCGAGCGAGCGCTGAGAATTTCACGGGTTCTTCCGCAGCACGTGAGCCATGAGAATCGATCGACACACGATGCTCGATGTGCTGATTTTTTCCTTTTCTTCACTCTGACAAGAAAAAAGCTGCAATAAATCTAATTATTGCGATTTGATGATGAAGATTCAAAAACTTTACAAGTGTGACACTAATTGTCTACATTGAACTGTCATCCATGCTCGCAGAGAACTTTATCGTTGTTTGACTTCTCAATTTTTCGTGAAAGTCATTTACATTGTAGTGATCAGAAGTTATTTATAAAAATTTTATAAAATTTTTATCGTATTATATAAAAGGGATTTATGAGGGATAGTAAAATTTCTTTGGTATTAAATAAACACGCATTTTTGTGTTCGCTCAAATTAATTTTATGCGAAGGGTTTATTATTGAAACTGAAGTATCAATTACGTTTCTGTGGAAAGTTCTTGGCGGAATGAAATCACCAGTTTTTCCAGTGATAATAGGAAGTTTTTGTATAATAACGTGAATCCAGATACGGTAAACGCTATAGTCACCTTATCCTTTTCTTAATTAGTTGTTAAAAAGAAGAGATAACCTGACCTTAGTGTTCACCATAACTGAATAAACGGTATTGTAAAAACTTCCTAATACCTATCGGTTTTTTACGCGTGAAATAACACCATCGGTTGGACGATGGCATGCAGGAGAAGACATAGCGGAGGCGCGAATATGCCGTTCTTCTTGGTAGCTCCTTCGAGGGACGGTAGTTTCCGCTTTATGCTCGCAGTGCCTGCGCGATCGCGAGCTAAACTTGAGCTACGGGACGTGTAATTTCGGCCTTCTACTTGAAACAGGTTTTACGTTCGTCCCTGCAGGGTTACCGTACAGCTCCCAGGGTTGTACGCACGGCCGAGCGTATTTTCTCCTGCCCGCAAAGTATAAAACGAGACTAACTTTCCGTCGGTCGGTCGGCAAAGTTGCAAGGATATATCCGTCATTTATTAGTAGACATTAATAATTTCCATACTCGCGAGACGTAATTACTCGCCAACGTAATTATGATGATAAGCGCGTGGTTTACAAAGTTCCTTGCCTTTACATTGGAATTCTGTGTGTTTTTTCTTTTGCTTCTCATTTCTCATCGTTTTCTTTCTGTAATTTATATAATTAAAAAAAATTAGAAAAATAAAACGCGAAACAATAAATATTAATAGGAAGCGCTTAAACGTTTAATTGATAATTGAAAGTTTAGCCTAGACTTAAGTTATAATAATTTTTTCGAATTCTCAATTAATTGTTATGATGATTTGCGCTAAATGAATTTATCTTAATACATTGAGTTTTAATTTGATCCAAAATCACGCACACTTTGTTTTTTAGCAGATTTGATTTTTATAAAGAATCAGTGCGTTTCCGAAATTGCAGCAACTTTAATCACTGATGGTATCTTTACGATAAACTCGGTCTCTGCAAGATACTGGAAGACGAGACTAATGACAGTCGCCGTGTAATAGAGGGTATCGTAAGTTTGGCGAAGTTTGACTTCGGGAAGAAGTTCCGGAAGCAGTGAGAGGATAGTTTAAGCTAACTTGGAGCGCGATGAATCAAGAATGCGTCACGTACATTCATCGAGGTTCCATCCGACTTTCCTCCTCAGGGATTTATTTCTCTCCCAGATTCCGTCGTTAATCCCGTACGTCCAGTAGTCTACGTTTTTTTCTTAGCGCAGTTGAAAAATGCGAGATGCTTTGTTTGAAATCTTAGATCTCCATTCTACTAATAGAAAGATTTATTTGTAAAATGAAAAGAATTGTATTAAGAATTATACTCGTATACGAACCATATTTTTTAGCTTTAATAATTCACAAAAGATTCTTATATAGTTTATTTTGTGTGAGTGAGAAATGCACACGTTTCTTTTACTATAAGATGTAATCAACAGTATACAATACATATATAAGTTTACAATATGTAATATGCAATACTTTAATTTATATTTATTGAATATTTGATTTATGTCTTTTTCGTTAAGTACTCTGGAACTAATATTTCAATATCGATTAATATGTAGCATTGCGCGAGGCAAATCAAGATTTGCTACGTGAAATAAATTTCTCTATTGTCCACGCAAGCAGAGAGATAATAATTTTTCAACGAAGCAGCAATATGCAAATTGTTTTAACAGCGCGACAAGATTTACAGTGCACGTGATCCGCAATGCGAAATTTGCAATTGTGATTCATACGAGTGTCCTTGCAATGTTTATAAAATCACTGTAAATAATTAGTTGCCTCTCGCACGGAGAGCCAACAATAACGATCGGGGAATATGAATCGGTAGATACCGATCGCGCTCAAAGCCGCGGCACTGCGCTGCTATCTCGGCTGCATCGCAAAAATCGGATCTCTCGACTAGCGAATTTCTCCTTCAACGAGCGTACCGAAGATCGCATCGATCGATAACGGCGACGGACAATTAGCTGTTTCTCGATATCGAGCGGGGGCGTAAGAGTGGACCTACGAAGCGTGATCAAGGGAAACGCGGTAAGGGACGGAGAAAGCGGGCAATGACGTGTTCGGTAATTAGCGTATTATGCATTCGGCCGCGTTTGATTTATCGGGAGCCTCGAAGGGGAACAGGATGTGCCCCCGGGGCGCACCCAGGTTCATCTCACGCAAGTGCCCTGCCTGCCTGCCTATCCTCTTTCCTTTCCCCTTCCTTTTCTGCTGGGCCCTTCTCCTTCTGACACGCATTCCTCTTCGCTCCTGTCCTTCCATCTTTTGATCTCAGTGAGAGGAAAGGGTCTGGCAGTTGGCACTTTTCTTTCCTCTTCTTGCTTCTAGCTTTTTCTCTTTTGTTCCCAGAGTATTTCCTGAATCTTCGTTTTTTCATCCTCCTTCTATTTAGTCTATTT
>Ga0157364_1002419_pt1 | contig 17330 bp, 7 predicted proteins | sample AttsexASBM2_FD_111476 | JGI IMG/M metagenome (GOLD analysis project Ga0157364, IMG submission 111476) | Fungus gardens microbial communities from leaf cutter ant in Ribeirão Preto, State of São Paulo, Brazil - Atta sexdens ASBM2 | ecosystem: Host-associated > Fungi > Mycelium > Unclassified ... | reverse complement strand
CGTCGTCGCCATCGCCGTCGCCGTCGTCGTCATCGTCATCGTCGTCGTCGTCGTCGTTGTGGTCGTCGTCGTCATCGTCGTGCTTACCACGTTGCTCAGCTGCGCACTCGATTCTGAAGTTCGTACGCTCGAGTCCTTTTCCAAACATGGTCTTTTCGCCTCCTTGTGCTCACTGGACGAGCTGGATTTCCTCTTGTGTTTCGAGCTCGAAGAGTGGGAACGACTCGACGTCGCGTGACTGTCCTTGCTGGTGTTACTGCCAGATGACCTCTTCTCTCCATGCCTATGAGTGCAGTGATGGTCGCAATGACATTTCTTTCTTCTCTCCTCGGATTTTTTCTCCACATTTTTCGAGCTCATTCGCTCCGATTTTTCGATGGTAGAATAACCATCTGATAGCCCAGGAATGCTCAAAGCATCATCCTTGTTGGCGTCATCGGATGTTTTAGATTCGGATTTTAACTGAGTGGGACTCCGATGATGATGTCGATCGTGTTTTCTTTCCCGTCTCTCATGATCCCTTCTCTTCTTATGCCTTCGCTCTCTGCAATCCTTCTCGTCCCTGTTTCTGCATTTTGATTTGGAATGAGCCGTACCGTGAGATTCGGACGATTTGGGTGAATTTTCATCACTGCTGCCATTTCTGCTGGTGCTGTGTCTTTCATTCTCCGTAGACGGAGACGTAGAGGACATTGCGGACGAAGAATATGAAGAGACACCTATTGTCGTTGTTGTCGCTGTTGAATTCTCGCTGCATGGATTACCGTTGGTTGCAAAGTCGCTAGTTTTCTCGCTTTTCGCTCTCTCCTTCGCCTCGTCTTCCGCCATTTCAATCAATGCCTTAACGGCGTTTTCCGTCGCGCATTCCATTTTCGATGTGAATGCTAACACGGTTTCCATCTCGAGCAAATGGCAGTATCTCTCCAGTTTTACAGTGTCATCTTTGAACCATTGCTCGACGATTTCAAAGCTTTCCTTATGAATCTTTTCCAACACTTCCTTCGAGGCTTCCGAAACTTCGGTACGTAGCGATTGGCATACTTCCTCGACATCAGTCTTCGATTTGTAGATAGCTATCTCCAACGCCCTATCCACAACCTCAGTGGCGTATGTTTTGGCAACAGTTTGCCGCTGCATCAATAATTCTTCGTCGAGAATAATTGGAGAAGAATCTTCAACTCCAGGTGTGTCTACCGATGGAGACAATTCTGAGCTCAATCTTCTCTTAGTCTCCTTCAAGGAAGACGAACTATCAAACTTGGAAACTATTCTCGTTTCTACTACACCAGTAACGCTTTCTTTACTCGATATACTCTTACTGTTAGATCTCTCATGATGACTACAACGATGATCTAACTTGTGACCGTTACTATCATATTTTTTCTTCTTGCAAGAGTGACAGTTATCAGAACTGCTACTACTACTACTATGTGTGTGATGACTACTAGATTTCTCACTGCTACGACGGCGATCCTTGTGTTTTTTCTCGGATCTTTTCTCGTCCCTCTTATCGCTGCTCTGTTTCTGTTCGTTAGTTTCACTCTTGGATGATTTAGTGCTACCAAATGGATCTGATGACTGGTTGTCGCTACCCTCTTCCTTATCCTTTCGTTTGAGAGACGAATGACTGGAGTGATGTCGATTTTTGCGATGCTTACCATGCTGGTCAGATTTCTTCAGATTACCCTGATATTCGGCTGCTCTTTCCTTTGCCTTTTCGAGAGAATCAATCGATAATTTCTGATCTAAACGCTGCCGATTCGTATTCTCCTTCTGCTCGTCGCCAACAGCTTCTAAAGGCTTTTTCTCTTTGATACGATGAGCAGATTCATTTACTACACGACTGTGTCTGATACTCGTACTGTGCTGCGATTCTGGATAATACTGTTTCAGTCTGATGTGCCAAGCAATACTCGAAACAGCTGAAACTGTCCTGAATTGGTGGATGATGTTACGTGGTAGAAAATATATATCATTGTCATAAAGATTTATCTTAGCATAACGGACACCTTGTCGACGCAACTGATTCAATTTCGCGTCCTCCACCCACTGCACGCACTGTGATATCGGCGGCTCGTGCAAGTCCAATTGCAATTTCTCGACAAGTTCGGTAAAATCGCCCGCGTAAAAAGCCACGACATCCTTCGTAATCCTGTTGTATTGGGACGCTTGGCCACCATGGACGGCTTTCAGCACGCCAACTGCTGCTGTGGTCATCCTGTCCAATCCATGGCCAACATGATCGGCGTGCGCCTTCGTACGATCTTCGAACATGTACTCTCGAGCCTCGCTGAGCCGTGGTAGATATTGCAAATTCCTCAACTCATTAATGCCCGTTCTGCGTCGTTTATACGGACTTTTATTTATGTCAGCTGTTGGTACTAGCTGTTCGCCTGGTCGGATCCACAAAATAGGACCGTCGTTTGACTCTTGCGGTGTATCCATCTTCACGACAGATAGAGGTCCCCAAGGCATTGTCTAGGATATAATGATTTTATTGGCAAATATAGAACATATATATATATATATATTTAAGGTGTTCTGAAAGTTTTTGCCAATCCCTTTTTTGTAGATAGGACGGACTAAATTGAATCGAAAAGTCCTCTATCATTTTGTAATTTTCGCAATAACAAGATATTAATTAACAATATTTACAATACAATAATAGATATTAGTTAACAAGATATTAATTATTAAAAATTGCTAATTATTGGTCTTGAATAATTTTTTACTCAAATACTATCAACTTTATATAAAAACTGCAAGAGACGAAAATCATTTATTTTCTTCTAAGAACTTTAAGAATTTTTTATCAACTTTTTAGTATTACATTTTCTTATTTTTATCAAAATGAAAAAATACGATATTAAAAAATTCTGAAAAAATTCTCAGAACTTTATGAGAAAAAGATAAATGATTTTTGTCTTTTGCAGCTTTTCTATAAAGTTGATAATACTTGAGTAAAAAATTATTCAAGACTAATATTTGGCAATTTTTAGTAATATCTTGTTAACTATTGCAAAAATTGCAAAAACTAAAGGACTTTTTGACTCAGTTTAGTCCGCTCTATCTATACAAAAGCGATTGGCAAAAACTTTCGGGACATTATATGTACATATACACACACAAGCACGCACGCTTTATACATAATATAAAATGTACTTACCATTTTTAAAAACGGGTTTTCTTCTAATTTTTGTAGTAGATCCGGGAAATATCCACCAACTTCTTCGTGAACAGTACCCACTAGACTTATTTGATGCAACGGCCCATATCTAATAGTGCCATTACTATAAGCTTTACAAACTTGATCTTTGTATTGAGCCATTGTGGTTGTTTCTATATCACTGTTTCTACCCAAAACTCCGTTTTTTACAGTCAATGTGGGATAATTATTCGCCATATAATCCAGAAGATCAGGTAAGTATGCAGCTGCATTATGTACTATACCCATAACATGATGAGCATTTCCATTTTCGTCTTCACCAAAAACCACCTAGAAAAACAGATTTTATACATTAAGAATTAACTGCGCATAAAACTAAAAAAGTTTTGGTTAAAGTCGTATAAAGCTGCTTCAATTTCTCATTTTATTACAACATTAAATCGTGTTTACGTACTTTGAAATATTCCTGTGCCAATTCTTGCATTTGTTCATTTGTTAAAGTACCAATTTCATCCTGAAACATATGGACAACTGTTGCACCACCATTAGGATACGTTTCTATATGGATGAACTTTTTGTACTTTAGGCCTTCCAGTAATTCCTTTTTCGTCACCGGATTGTTTAACATCTTATAGTTTTTCGTTTGTAGGTTTAACCTTAAGTTTTCATTGACTGATTTCGAGAAAGGGAGGACCTTACTATTCAACGAAGACAAAACATGACGGTCCCGTTTGCACTGTACACCAATGCTTGCTCGTTTAATTCCTTTGCGTTTGTGACATCGTGAACAATATCGTCTGTCTTCTTTTGAGCGTTTCTCTCTCGAAGACGAATGCAAACTGGAAGATGGATTAGCAATGGAATCTGTGGATTTGTCATGGAATTCTATTGCCAATTTCTTTCTATTCGATTCTATCTCCGAAAAATTATCTTTTGTCCATTCGGATTTAACCATGTCAAATGTTTCCTGTAAATCCACAAATTCTTTCTTAATCTCAATAGGATCTGCTGTCAATTCTTTGTTTGTAACATCTTCTCTGACAATGTCTTGCTGCTCGCTCAATTCTGTTTTTATTACTTGTGAATCGCCTATTTTCTTCGGCGATGAACAAAATAGATTATCAGCTATTTTATCCATACATGTGATCGTGTTCTTTTCAGTATTTTCTTCGCTATATTTTGCTGTGTCCATAATAACTGTAGAATTCGCCGACATCATACTAATGGGAAATGTCGTATCTTGACTGTGAGGATGAGGACTGACAGAAACTCTCGGAGGATAATCTGGACTCCTCGGACTACTGATCACTTCGCCATTACTTTGTGGACTCTCTCCCAACTGTGGGGTGTTATTGGAAAAATTCACACATCCTTCTAATTTTGTTTTTGTGGATAATATGTGCATGTCTCCAGATAACATTGTGTCGTTGTTACGTGTGGAATCAGTCTAAACAGAAAAAAGTTAATTAGATAACGATTGCCTTGATTGCATTTCTATAATATAATTAAATGTAAGAATATTGTACTGTCAATGATACATGTCAGTGTAGAATGCATAATAATACAAAAAATATCTTACAAAAATTGCACGATACATACATGTTCAACTGGATCCTTAGCAGTTTTTACTACATCATTGTTGCAATGATCTGGACTTCCTGTATCATACATATATCATTTTATTTATCAAGTGTAATAAATGATACAGTCTTTGATTTTAAAGTCGAAAGTGAAAGGGTTTTGAGTACAGGAGTATAAGATGAATGATAATCCATTTTAAGAACCCAAATTTTCAATTTTATAAAATATATAACCATTTTTAATATTATTTATACTATTATAAAATATATAACCACATTTAAAATTTAGGCTTCGTATTATTCTTCTATGAAAAAATTATTTTCTTTTCGAGAACTATCATTATAGACTCTAAAATCTCTAAATTAACATTTTTTTCCATTTATATTATTTAAAACTTGGTAAATAAAACACATACACAAATATATAGTAGTATCTCAGCCAAATATGCAATAATAATTATTATGAAAATAATTCTAATCAATCTGTTTTTATATTAATTCTATAGAGAAGAAATAAAATACAACTTTCATAGCATAATGCATACAGATCAATTTTTATACCTATACCTTTATATATTAAAAATAAATTTAAAATAAATATGGATTATGAAATATAAAATACAAATATATCGTTAACAGACTTTACAAATTTATCTCTCAATAATAATTATTTAGTAATTACATACATATCAAATCAACACAATTGTTTCCATTATTACTCAACTATGTTTTATCTGTATTGAATATAATCTATGGATTAGAACATTGGAATGCGAAGCTTTGCCAGGTAGCTGTCAGACTTCAGCAGATCATTAGGATAAATACATTCCGGCGTTACAAATGACAGATATCAAAGAACCGGTCGCATGAAAATCTTTCTAGAGCTTCGCGCAATAAGAAATAATACAGAAGGAGAAATTACCGTTTGGCTCTCTTGGAAGACGAGCAGTGTCGTCCAGGTCACTATCATGACGAGACATGCTGCGCCGTTGAGAGGACGGCTGGTGCGTTTCGTTGTTAGGCTCGCTACTCGCAACCAGTTGGGCCACATCACCAGACGAGCTCGCGAGGCCCGTGTTTCTCTGTAACGCGTGCCCTTCCGTGTTCGTGTGAAACGGTGACGCTGCAGGGAGACCTGTGGGCGTCCTCGGCGAATTATGTGCGGGATCGCGCGCACCTTCGTCCGTCTCCTCGACGACGATACGTGCCGCCGTCCTGAATGTCGTAACACCCACTGTTTCGCTCCCAACTGACTCGATTGCTCGCTGGCTTGTATTATTTACATCATATCCTACGTTTGACACGATACCCGCACCATCCTCGGATGCCATCTTGGTTCCGTGAACGACATCCCGGACGCGATGATACTACGCGGACGACGATTGGCAGTCGCGCATACCGGCGATGGCGCGCGCCGATCGCCATTCGCTCGCGCCGACGCCGCTGAGTGGGGGTCGCGCCAGTAGACGGCCCGGTTCTATCAGTATGAGGCTATGAGGAACATTTTTATCCGCCGGAATCTTCGATCTCGAAATCACATCGTTTTCCGCGAAACTTTTCCATTTCTATCGCCACGCCGGCGATGATGATGACGACGACACGCGAGATTGATGCGTGAAGATTGGAAATATCAGACCGGATATCATTTCCCACAATTCTTGCGAGGATTTCCAGCTGTCCCGAGTCAACTGGATCAACCAGAGACAACACTTGAAACTCGAAATTGTGCTTACGTGCTTTTGCGCGGGCGGAACAAGCGAATGAGTCAGTACTTATTACAACATATATCATTCCAGCAACATTGCAAACGTTGCAGCAATATTGCTGCAAGCTTTTTATGCTGCTATAGGTACTGATAAAAATTTATAAAAAATTGATTCCTCTTGAAATTGCAATAATTGTAGATTTTTAGTCGCGTACTATAAAGGATAATTTTTATACTACTGTTTTAGAAAAAATTAAAGAAATTATGTATAATTATATATAAAATTATGTATAATTGTGAGCAATTTTTTTTTATATTTTTCCAAATATTATTTTTTTCTAAAACGAACAATGTGAAAATTATCCTTTTAATTATTTTTTATGTCTTCACATTACTATTATTATTTTTATTATACTAAAAAAGAATTTTACAAAAGAAAGAGGAGAGATGTATGAACATATTTCATATATATATATGATTATGTATGTTTATACATATTTATGCATGAACATTTTTTCGATATAGCTTGATTATTTCTTAATATTGTATTATACGTTTGAAAGTTTAATCTTTCATGGTCAACAAATCCTCAAAATAAAAATTTTAAGAATTCTTGAAATTTAATTGATGTCATCTCTTAAGTGAATATATTTTCCTGATGCTTTTGTTGATTTCAATGAATCTAAAATTTTGTTATAATAATAAATATTATAATAAATATTAATGATAAAATTGCATTATTATCGATAATTAAAATAGCAAAATATGTCACAATTTTAATCAAAACAATGATTGCTGATTATACTTAATTAAAATATCAATAATATAAGTATAATAATTAAAGTATCGTGGAAATTTATTGCCAAAATATCATAAGAATATAATAATAGTATATGAGATGATAAATCAAAATTTAAAAGCTATATCTACAATTATTTCAAGTATTAAGACATTTACATATTACAGTAATTACAATAAGAATATAGCACGCCGAGAAAGTGTTGCATAACATATAATGCAAAAGAGATAAGAAAATGAATCAATCAAGATTCTTTGTTTTCTTCCTTTTTATGAAATAAAAAAACTATAGTTGATTTTCTTATGCTTTATGCATTGTATGTTGTATGCAAATTAGGATCTGTGCTCCAGCTTTAAGTTATATATTTATATTATTTATAATTATACATTTATAGAATTTTAAATAAAGCTATTTTGTGAAAAAATATCAACCGTAAAATTCATTATTTTATAGATTATAATATAATATTTTTAGATTATAATATTATATGTACATGAATCTTGTTATATTTATTTATAAATAGGTCTATTCGCATTGCATGAAATCCCCAAATATTTTTGCACTTAAAATGAGATAGATACATATTTTATCTTGAAAAGAGAGAAAGTGAAGATGTCGAGCGTCAAAAGTGCAAGCAACGCGAACAGATCTATTGTTAGCATACATTTTGCTTACTTGATTTTAGACTAAAAAGTATTTATTCATAAAATATATAAAATAATAAGCTTGTGAAATTGAAGAGCAAAAGTTACATTGTTTAATAGCTTATAATTGTAAAAAAAGAAATTGTACAGTAATATTGTTAATTAATATGACAATTATTGAACGCATATTAATTACCATATTTATTATTGCTTGTTATAGCTTTATTATCTTATCTAGATTTATTATCTCATCTCTTATTTGTAGACATTTTAATTGTAAATGGGACCTTAATGGTGCAGTCACAATAGAATAAGGAATTAGGAAGAAACAAAGATTCCAACCTAGGAACTGTGTATTCCGATGTAACCGATTTCTGATAGGTTGAAATCTTTATTCTTTATTTCCAATTCCTTGTTTCTTCTAATGTGTAATGTAGCTGCACCTTAAAAGTTAGACTAAAACGCAATAAAACTCGAACAATCGAATTATTTTAATTTTAGTAGATCTTAATTGTCTCAGTTTAATTTTTACTTTGATTTTTAATTTTCAAACTTCAATAATCAATTTGGCTGCGTTCAGCAAATTTGCAACTGTGTAGTTTATACATTTAGATCTAGCAAGGAACTAAAGGCAGGATCAATCATATTAAAGAATTTTACGCAAAGAGAGGTGCTTTCTCTGCTGAACGGAACCTTTGATAGAGATATTATATATGAATTATTCATTTTTTACTTGTAGGATAATTAAAATTCATGCAATACAGACTTAATACTTAATGCGACCGGCGCAGTGGCTGACCAGACCAGGTCACGAATTCGCCTGTCTAGAGAATTAGCAAGTCATGGGTCGCAGTCGGTAAGTCGGTTGCGCGCGTCGTACATTTGGCCACTTGGGGCATTTGGCGTGACGAGAGCGAACCAGCGAACGCGTACCGCGAATCGCGACACCGCGTACAGCGTACGGGAAATAAACAGAACAGAGTGCGGCGTGTAGTAGTGGTGGTGGCGAGAGCGCGCGTTTAACAACCATGTCGTCGTCGAACAAGAAGGCCAAGGAGGAAGATCCAGGCTCGGGCGAGGGAGATGTCCGCGATTACGACGTCGAGATACAGAAGACCCTCGAGGAGATCGACGGCTGTCAGAATCAAATCGATGGCCTGAACGAGAAGGCCAGCGACGAGATCCTCGAGGTCGAGAAGAAGTATAACAAGCTGCGCAAGCCCTACTTCCAGAAGCGTAACGACATCATTAAGAGGATACCCAACTTCTGGGTCACTGCTGTATCCTTTTTATCGACGCCGCGCCCATCGTTCCGCGAGTCGACAACGGGAGATCGGCGTACGGCGTGCGAGACTTTGACGTTTCTCGACGGTGCCGGCGTCCACCGGCAACCGCCGCCATCTTACCTACTTGTGTACGTGCGTGAGCGTGTGTAACCGCTCATAGGCTTATAGACGACTACGCATTTTATGATTATGCTTTTTCTATCACTCGCCAAATTAATGCTACACTCGGAGGATTGGCGCCGTGCCGTTGTCAGCTCGCGAAAACGCGACTGTATGTCAATCTTTCAATATTTCATGTCTAAATTAGTAACTCTTAAGTGTGTACAGATCAAATCCTGGATATTTCTAAATTAGAATTATTTAGCTCCAATTTTGAATCTTTCATGAATTGTTTCAAATTAAAATAGCATTAATAATTGTTATTTTATATAGATTGTTATTTATGTAAAAATATTGATTCATATTAATATTTTTCCTTATAAGAAATTCAGTTTGTAAACAACAAAGAAATAGCAGAAATATTAGAAGAAGACGAGGAAGATGCATTGAGATTCTTAAACAAATTAGAAGTTGAAGAATTCGAAGATATCAAATCTGGCTATAGGATTAATTTTTACTTTGATGAGAATCCATATTTCGAAAACGATGTTTTAACTAAGGAATTTCATCTAGGATCTTCTGGTGAGCGCATTTGTTGTCAGTAATCTCCTATTAAATCAATAATATATGGAAAACTATGATTCTGTTATAATTTAAATAATATACAGTAAAAAAATAATATACAGTATGATATAATTCAATTGAGTGTCATAGTTGCGATGAATCTCCTGCTGTTTTGCAGGAGATCCAGCATCTCAAAGTACATCTATTCGTTGGAAAGAGGGTGCGGATTTAACAAAGAAAGCAAAAACCAAAGCACCACTGAAAGGACGTAAGAGGCCACTCAAGCACAGGTCATTTTTTGATTGGTTTACGGATCACGGAGATCCAAGCTCAGATGAGATAGCTGAACTTATTAAAGATGATATGTGGCCTAATCCATTGCAGGTAAATACTATTCTTTGAAACATGTCGAGTACATCTTACTCTTAAAAATTGAAAATTAAGCCACTCTTTTTTTAAGATTGGCTCCATTTTCATCCTTTAGAGTGAAACTCTATTTCAATGAATTTAGAGAGTATTCTAAAGACATTTAAATGTGGATATGTCGATATTGAAAAGTATTAATTTATTTCTATATATCTTAGTACTATAATACTTTAATTATTATCATTTGATGATTTCTAGTATTACCTGGCTCCAGATATGGAAGTTGAAAATGGTATTGAGGGCGACGGTGAAGAATGTGAAAGCGAAGAGGAGGATGAAGAGGAAGATGGTGCGGATGAAGGTGACGAAGGAGGAGAAGGAGAAGAGGGGGATGATAGTATAGTGGTGGTCGAGGATGACGTTGATGAAGACGATGATGAGGATGAGGCTGTGAATGATGAAGATGATGGTGTCAATGAAGAGGATGATCTATTGGACGATGAAGGGGATCGTGAAGGTAAGTGTTAAAACTAAGACTTAAATATTATTGTGTGATATGCTTGATGCTATATAGAGATCCATTTAATTGTTACAGAGGGAGAAGAACCTATATAAAGTTGGAATTTGGTTTCTTTGGTTCATCATATAAAAAACGTGAAAAAAAAAAGAAAGAAAAATGAATGAAATTTTGTGCACCGAATCAATCAAGAGCAGATAGTTTAGTGGACTAAAAACAATATGCCATATGAATAAATCTCAGGATACATTTTTTCTGAATATATGAAAATAGAGAAACAGAATTTAGAAGATCTAGACTCTTTCGATTGAGAACCTGTGTATAAAAATACAGCATTTGTTAAGATATATTGAAAGTGGTTTGAAAGGAAAGGGTCTGGATTAAATTAGATAGATTCTACCATTGCACTAAATCTGTCAAAATATAAGACAAATTCCTCAGTTATATTCATATGGCCTAGTCGTCGTTCCCTTTATAAAATAACGTCCGCTTGGTTCTCAATATCGCGGATTTTATGAATAAGTTAGGATAAAATAGAACGAGGCATTAGATGAAGAGTTCCATTTGCTTTCCTATAAAAATTATTCTTTAGATAACTTCCAGAACGAGGTGTCTATTTATAGAATTTTTGAGAGTGACGACTATACCTTCCGCACATGAAATACACGGACTTTTACACCATTGTCTTATTACTTTTGAATAAAAATTACACTTAGAATAAAGATTTTATTCTTTGCTACTATTTGAATATTTTTTACAATCACATATGTCTATTACTACTCTGGAAACTGTGTAGTGATAACAAATTTTTAATGTCTCTTGGTGATTGTTACTAACTTATTTAATTTATATCACTGCAGACTGCACTTGTATTTTATTTAATGGTGTTTAAATATCTTTTACTAACAGATGTAATGAGAAATGTTCGTGTCCTGTTTATAAGTTATATATTAAAAATTTACACATATTACTGTGACATAGCATATGATTTTGGCTACATGTTATAATGTTGCCTCCAATAAACTCATAGATATTGTATATTTATGTATTATTATAGAACTTACTTAATATTTTAGTTGAAATTTTATGAACCGATTATCACATTCTATCAATATTCTATCAATAGAGATATGTTGCTACGCTCAAAAAATGATGTACAATTTTTGATAAAAAATTACAAGGTAAAATTGTGTATTTTATTACTTACGCGGACAAAGGAGAATGTGTTCTCTATATTGAAATCCATTTCGATTAACATTTATTCTCTGTTGGATTACTATCGTCTAAAGAATTTAAGTTCAGTTTTTGATCACGATATTCATAACGAACTTGTCACACTCAGAAAAATATTTTCATCTTACACACCTCGTTCACATTCTTCCACACTTCGCGTATCACGATTTACTCATATAAAGTAAATGTTTCGCAAATATTTTTTTATTACATTTGATACATTACGTACTTCTAATGATAATTTCATTTTATGAGATTCTTGTATTATATGGCAAAGGTGAAATCAACTCATCAAATATAAAATTATGATGATCTATTACATCTTCTATAATCGGCGTCAATAGAGAAGAAATAAGGCAAGTTCTCGGTTACACATTTGCATCAGTAAACAGAATCTCATTAGTTACTCTACATTCGAAGCTTAGGATGAAACAAGTAATTACTATACTCTCGAATAGAAAGCGCTCGTAGTCGATTTAATAAGATAAGCTATAATTGTCTAATTTTAGAATAAAGTACAACAGCGATATTTTTATATTAAAGCTCTATATATATATATATATATATATATATATATATATATATATATATATTCTCGTGTTGTTTTCGGATACGGTTCTGTCAGTATTTATTAGATTACGCGTTACTGCTAACATATATGAGAAAAGGAAATATTGTCAAAATTACAGAAATGATAAGACCAATAAGATTCGTATTTTATCATTAGACATTTGTGTATTTATATATTACATTTATTGATACCTATTGATTCGATTCGTTGCGTCTTATGTGAGAAAGGATATTATAATTATCTGGCTCCTTTGGAAAGCGGCGAGTTGTAATAAATTTTTTATTGTGCATTGCATTCTTTCACGGAGATACTGTGCGAAAACTCCTTTTTTATCGCATGAAGAATAAATGTGTCAGCAAAGATGAAAAACGCGAGGACACGAGAATCAAGTGTAAACCTTCCCATCAAATGATGTGTCCGTGTTACGCAATAACGTAACAGATCAATCGAATAAAATTGCCAGTTTGAGATACAAAGTTTGAGTTTTTATATTGTCCATTAGTCTCGAAGATACACGATGTTCCTCATCTATTGCTATTATCAAACGTTGTTTAATTGTCGCGGTGTAATTCGCGGTGATAATTAGATAGTTAAACAGCTTCGAGATAAATTCTTAATGTTATCAAAGTTTCAAACATCGGTATTTGTTTAACAAGGAGAGAACATTGGATTCTTCATGGATTTTGATCTTCAATATGATGAATAAGTTTCATGAATTTACATAAAAAATAAATTGTACCATGCTTTTTTTTTAAATAATAATAATAATCTTGTATATATAATATTTTTCTAATATATGATAAGATTCTGCACTAATTATCTGAAAATTGGATCCTGGTGTAATGAATAATTAGTTTGCACATATAATGTAGCTTATAATATAGTGAATAAAAAATATCGTAGAGCTCAATAATGAGTAATTTTTAGCAATAATGATGCAAAGGTGAAACTTAATTGTGTTCATGCACAGAATCTTTTATACACCATAGTTCAGAACCTATTCATTATTAAATGTGATCAAAGTGCGGCTTTGAAGACCCAGATGAATTTTAAATTTTGAATTATTCCATAAATTTGGACACATAAAAAATAAAAATTATTTCGAATCATATCATTGTAAAGTCGTATTTTTTAATTTGAAAGTTAAAGGAGTATCAAGATCTTTTCAAATTTTTTAAAGCTCAAAACATTTTAAAAACACAATAAGACATCAGTGACCCGGTTGGATTAGGAAAGAAACAATGAAAGAAATTTATTCAACAAAAATATTGGGATATGGCATAATTTATTTTCGAGTGTAGATTCATTATGCTGAAAGAGATCAAAATTCTAAAGGGCTTACCGTGTCCTCTCCTTGTAAAATTTTTTAATGCTTTATTTTTCGAGATTGTCATTAAATTCGTGGGAGCCACGATCATAGCTGTCATCGGCCGAAATGCGGAACAGGAAGCGACCGACTAAATAAACTTATCTCCTATGAAGCGCGTTAACCGCATCTCCTTTTTTTCCCTTCTCAGCAGATTGTCAAATTCTCCGCTTTTTTACATGGACACGCGTGATCACACAACGTCGTCGCTCGTTCGCCCTATTACGAGCAGACCGAGCACATGCAGTCTCAACCGCGGCAAAAAAGCATCACTTTAGACCCAAAGATGTGGCTTTGTAAGATGCTGACGGCGAATCTCGAGGATATGATGCGTGTGTTACTGGCGGCTTCTGAATTACGAGATTTTTTTCATAATGCGTGACTCTGTGACCAGGGTGTTACGTGTGTCATGGTCAGCGTCAATATCGCTGCTACAATCATGATGGCGGGCGATATTCTGTGACGAATAAGAATTTATACGATCAAATTTATAAGTCAATATATTTTCAAAACAAAATCGATAACGTTAAATTGCTATAATTTTGTTAAACTTTTCTCCTGATAATTCCTTCCGACGACTAAGAATTTTATAAAATTTGTTGGTATCTGAAGAAAACAGAGTTAGGCGAAATCTCATTAAACATTTCTCGTTAATAGCGTACAATTGTAATGACACTATTCATAAATGACGATTTACACACATTATAAATTTTCCCTGGTTGAGATTTGAAGGCAACTTGCTTGATGAATGATACGAAATTTCGCGCTACAAGGGGACCACTGTTGAGCAAGTCTCTGCAAAAAAAGCTGCTTTGTGCCGTAGCTTGGAGGAGCAGAAGCTGCGGAAGAAGTCACGAGGATGGTAAAGAACTCGAAGAATAAATCGTGAAGTTGCCTTGTGCTCATTGACGAATCCAGAAATTTGTCAAGAGGAAACCATTTTTTAAAGGTCAAATATAAAAGACAATATTATTTAGATTATTTAAATTATTATTTAAACTATTATACTGAAAAAATGTTAATATTAAATGTATAATTCGTAAAACATTTTATTTAAAATTATATTAACACAAAAAATATAACAGAATTTATGTTTTTCATACCTAAGAAATTCTTAAATTAAAAAATATTCTTGAAATATCAAAATTGTGATTTAAGCATTTCAGAAATATTTAAAAAATATATAACTTTGCTGTAAACATTTTTAAAAAACGAATCCAGGGGGGAGCCATGGCTCTCTGTGCTTATGCTTGCGTTTGTTTATCTAAGGAATAATACCACATTGACTGAATCATTAAAAAAAATGGCACAAATTCGGTCAATAATCGATTAATATGATATTAAATTGACATTATTTTAACTGTCTTGTTCTTCTTGGATATAAAGGTTTAAACGAACATATTTATCGAGAAATGATTGTGACAAAGCCAAAGTATAATTTACAGTATAAGATTGATTGTTAATATCTTTTAATAATAATTATACTCGAAATTGTATTAATTTAATACAATACAACTTTTAATTGCTATTTGGAGCTACGTGATGGTTTCTATCAAGTTGCAAATGATATGCCGACGATTTCGAAGATTATCGCGCTGGTTTGTCTCTGTTTCTGCTCGAATCGCGTTATTAATCAACACACGGAGTCTGCGAGCGTATCACGCGTATATTCTCGTATCTAATGAGACAGTGAGAAAAAGAGAGAGTGAGAGGGAAGGACGGTAGACTTGTCGTACTACGCAACAGTGTGTTGCGAGTAGAAGGAGGGAGGATGAGGACAAAGGGTAGAAGGAGAGGCTCGGGACCTGCGAGGGAGATGTGTAAAGGTGCAGATGACAAAACCGAAGTGCCGGCGTACCAAATGCTTCAATGCAAGCTGAGCGCTCATTCGAGGCGCATCCGGACGAAACTTTCTCGGGACAGTCGCTCACACGTTTTTCTCAAAGAGATTGAAAAAAAAGTGATAAAAAAGAATCAAGAGATCAAATTTACGAGCGTGAGCATAATAATCACGGAATTCGATCGATGAGAGAAAATGGCACATTACGTCGATCTCGCTGCGTCCTTTATTATCCTTCTCCTGATGGCCCACCTGGAGCAGCTGGTCCTGCACAAACGAGGTACCGTTTGTAATCCAAATAATGATTGAATTCCCGATTTAAATCGTTAAAATTGATTTGCCCAAAATTATTCTAAATTATTAAACAAATTCGCGCGATTGGTAAATCCGCCAACCGGCTACAGCATGAAAATCTTGCGCAAGACATCAGAAATATATAACTAGTTTCTAGCTTATTTAATTTTCGCTTTATTTTTTTCATGCACAGAGAAATTTTTACATAAAAATTGTGTGGCTTTGATGTATGTTGAATTGAGATGAACTTTTCAACTTGTGACAAAGCATCATTAGGAATGTCTTGGAAAAAATGAAAAAACTTTTTATTTAATTATGTACTGTTTTTTCGGTATGAAATTATTGAATCGCTGATATTTGCGATAGACTAAATTTTATTTCATCACGACGATACTCATTGTGTGTACCGACGTTAAGCAAATCATCCTATTAGTTTTCCATTGACCTAGGCTTATTTGCGCACGCAGAATACTATGAGTCGCGTTCGGTATTTCGAAACTTCGAGGTTCAATTCCACGAAGTGAAGTTCAATCATCAATATTCTAAAGATATCAATAATTGTATTTAAGTGGGCGACATGGGCGCAGGCAAAATTTTTCTTTAAAAGAGAATATTATATATATTTTATACATACAAACACGTACCACTCAAAACATTTTGCCACTTTATGTGTCAAATTTTCTTTTCTTCGTCGTAAAAAAATTTGTATGCAATCTTTTGACATTCTTCATAAAATTCAACATTAACTTTAAATTGTACTACAATGTCAAAAAGAAAACACGACCGACGTCCATGGTGGTTTCGTGCACACGACGCGTCGATTGATATAAATTAATTTTCGCATGTAGATCGGACGCATTGAGGAACAATTGAGATCGCGAAAGCGCTATTGGAGAATCTCTAAGCTCTTCGCAGAAACTGTTTGCGAGCTAGATTGATATATATTTTACAGATAAAATTCACGACTCGCATCTATCAGTGGGAAAACACACGATGTCTAAGAGAAACGAGGTTTTGACGCTTTTCGCTCTTATCAATGTGCAAAGCATATTTTTTCCAACGCGTTTCTCTTACACTCGATAGATCTATAAATTTCTTTATAATTTTTTTTATGATGGAATCGTGAAAAAATGATTCTGATTATTTCGTCGGCGTTTTTGTGTTCTCTGTTAGAATTTCGTAATAAAGCAAATAAAAGGTTTACAGAATTTTTAAGCGATTGATGAAAAAATTGAGAAAGTGATAAGTCCGACAAAAATCGGAGCTTTTGACCTAGATGCGCTTGTCGTCTCGTTCTTTT
>Ga0157364_1002418_pt1 | contig 17333 bp, 13 predicted proteins | sample AttsexASBM2_FD_111476 | JGI IMG/M metagenome (GOLD analysis project Ga0157364, IMG submission 111476) | Fungus gardens microbial communities from leaf cutter ant in Ribeirão Preto, State of São Paulo, Brazil - Atta sexdens ASBM2 | ecosystem: Host-associated > Fungi > Mycelium > Unclassified ... | reverse complement strand
TATATATAATGTGTATATATATGTGTGTGTGTGTGTGTGTGTGTGTGTGTGTGTGTGTGTGTGTGTGTGTGTGTGTGTGTGTGTGTGTGTAAATATAGATATATAATAATCTATTATAAAACAAGATGAAACAAAACGAGTGAAGATAAAAACTAGCATATCGAAATATAAAGAAATTTACTTCTATTAATGCAAAATAAGATTTTTAATGATAAACCATACATAAAATTAATATTTATATATGCCGTCATGAGAATATTAATATACAGAAATATTTTCATAGTTTGACTCCGGAGTAATTCAGCTTTATAAATATTTAAAATACAATTAAAATGTTAATAATAGATGGGCTGTGGCTGAAATATTAATTGAAAGCTATTTTTATAGCTTTTTGACTTTAAAAATTATAAAAAATAAATATATTTTGCTATATTTTAGCATTGGTATAGAAAGCTAATGTGTACAAAAAACTACATCAGATAACATTGTACTTGATAATATTAGTCATTAAATTTAGACTATTTCAATTAAAAGTCTCATTAAATTATATTTATTTATATATATTTCATGGAAAATGTATTTAATTGCATTATTATTTAAATGGTGTCAAGTTTATGTATTGAAATATACATTATTCTATTCTGAAGAAAAAAATAGCATTTTTAATTGTGTAATATTCAAATTAATAATTTTATGAGAACATTTTGAACAACAGATTATAAATAATTGTAACACCTATTTCATATAACAAATTACAAATTCAAAATGTCACAAAAAATTTTGTGCAAGGAACGTTATTCATTTTATGTTACTATATATATCAAGTAAGTTTTAGAAAATTAATTTGCAAAAGTTCACCTGTCAATAAATTATTATATTCTTTATAGTAGATATACAAATAACTCTGATAGTTTACATTTAAAACTAAGATAATTTACACATATGCTATATATATATGTATAAATCTTTTGTCAAGATATTTTTCGTATATCAATCATCTTATATTCAAGGATAATATGTACTAAGATATATTTCACTTAATTTAATGTATTTCATTACAATATTGCTGACAAAACAAGAGTTTGCTATGCTACTAGCTCTAGTAAAATAATTGTATCAAAATGTTACGTTTAACATTTTCTGCTAAGAAGCGAGTAGGTAGTACTCATGTAAATAATATTCGAGCAAACTATCTAAATAGCAATATAAATGTGATGTAAATAAAAAAATGTTCAATATTAAATATTGCAAGTGTTACAAGAAATTATATCTTATTGTCTTTATATATAGACATCTGTGCAATAAAGTACATGTAATCGAATTATACATACGACAATCTAATTTAAATAATTTACTTATACAGGATATTCCAGAAATAGATAGCCAAACTTTAGTATCATTCTTTTGTTCCTAAAGATGAAAAAAGGTCATATAAACGTAAGTCCGGAAATTCTTCCTTTTTGAGATATAAACATTTTATTGGCGAGAAAATATATTAAAGATTTAAAACTTGAATATCTGCTCACTCGATATTGAAATAAATCTTGGTAATATTATTTTAATTATGCAATGTTTAGATAGAAACTAATTTACTATGATAAGCTGCCTTCGATGACAGTATCACTTGCTGTACCGTAATATTTACTTCATGTAATATCTATTCAACTTTTGAGATGAACAAAAGTATTTATATCGCATAATCAAAAAGGAAGAATTTCCAGACCTATATTTATAACTTTTTTTTTTATCTTTAGAGACGATAGAAAACGATATCAAAATTTGGCCATCTATTTTTTAGGAACCCTATATAATAAAAATTATCAATTTATAAATTATGTATATTAGGCTGATTAAATTTTAATATAATAAGACATTTTTTTTTCTCTGATGTAACAAATTATAAAAGAAATTCTATACGTTTTCTATTTGGAACTTTAAAATGCATAAAGTGTTACAACACAAACACAAACACATTATTGTGCGAACATAATTTTTGTTTATTTTATAAATAAACTTACTTTTTTCTTTGTAATTATAACATTATTTTAGATAATTTTTTCCTGTATAAAGTTTATTTTGTATTTGTTTTATAAATAATATCTGTTAAACTTTAATAATATACACGTACATAAAATAAGAAACAAATTTTATTAATCTATACTTATGACAATAAAATATAAACTATAATTTTTTTATTATAAAAAAATATACTTTATATGCTTCATTTATAATTAACACATTTTTTTTAATTATTTAAGATGGAAGCATATCAAAATTTTGACATATACCTATACACGCGTGCAAGCACAATGTGCTTTAGAATATATTAAATATAAATTGCTTTTTTACATTTTTATTAAAATAGTAACTGTATCAATATAAAAAAATAAAACTAATGATAAGATCTATGATACAGAAGCGTGTGTGTGTGAATGTGTGTATAATATTAAGTAATTAAAGGAACAATGATATAGGATAACTAGAGATACAATGGTAATAATAATATTCTTAAAATATTTGGTTCTGTTATTTAAATTTCATCTTCGTTTAAAAGCATATTTGGAATGCCATCGTTGATAGGAAATTTTCTGCCGGATTCGGGACACAATAAATCTCCGTTTATAACTTCGACTTCTAATAGAATATGATGAGCCTTCTTCAGAAAATCTTCATTTGTCTCGAAGTCCTCTATTAGAATCTGAGGTAATTCACCGACATGTCCTATCTGTAATAAAATACTCGTTAATATACTATAAAACTTTTTATAATATTTCAGTAGATTATATTATAAAATAATAATATTGTATAATAATATTAAGAATGGTGTTTCATAATATAATTTCAGAAATGAATGCAGAACACATAAAAAATTTGTACATTTGTTCTATCTGACTTTCTTGCAAATTGCAAAAGAATTAAGCTTGTGGTATATGATTGCTTGTATATTACTGTGCTGGCAATTTTGTTGATTGTTATGCTGGAAATTATGTAGCTGCTGGCTACACTGCTGGCTGAATTTGCTGAATTTTTGTGACAGGTCAGGTACTATTTTTCTTGTATGATTTTGTGCTGGCTCATTGTGAAAGCCAATAATTAAAAATAATGCAATTATATATATATATTTACAATAATGTGCCACAATAGCAACAATCTACTTCGTATTTACTTATTCGGACTTACTTTTGTCAAGAGTCTTTTGTCAAATAAATTACTGCTGCTCAGCTAGCCCTGCCAGCATCGCTGCCAACATGACAACAAATTCAGCTATCTTGTAGAAAAAAAATCGTATGTTGCAAGCTTTACTCAGAAACAAGATCAAATAGAATAAATGTTTATATGAACCTTTTATGTTACTTTTATATCTTAAATTAATTTCTGACGTTATGTCTACATGTTATGTATAAACACTGCGTGCGAGTACATGTACACAGGGTTAAAAGTCACTTTGTAGAAGTAATTAGTTACAGTCATAGTTTCTTTCTCTCAAAAAATAATTATATTGACTCTGAAAAATAACTCGTTACAGTTACAGTTACTAAAAAAATTAATTTATTACTTTTCTGTTTTCATAATGGAACAGTACAGATAACATCAAGGAAAGCGCCAATTGCGCATATCTTGCGCACATCGCTAATTGACAAATTTAATATAAAATATTTTCATTGATAAAAAGCAGTGAAAAATTCTAGGTCAATACGATTGTTATGTACAAACAGGAATGTAGGCTAATTCAGGTCCTTTCTTAACATTAATACTATTAGGATTATCAAGAAAAAAACTGATTTATGTTTACATGTTATATAATTTTATTTAAAAAAAATAAGAAACAATTCTATGGCAAAGAATAGGAAAAGTAATTATTGAGTATACAAATAAATTTCCATCATTTTCTGATTAAATAAATCGCAATCATTTTTATAGAAAAATAAGACTATTTTATTCAAAATATTTGCCATCAAAACCTTCCTTTACTTTTCAGCTAATGAAGTAATCCAGTCATCAAGCCAATTCACATAGGACTCAATTTTCTTACTTTTGAACCATTCCGATTGCATGTAGACGTTGGGAAATACATTGTTGGATAATATTTAATGTCATTGCTAAATCTGTTTCTGTTTGGCACGGATCTTTATCCAGTAATGCTTTCAATTCTGCATCTTCAAATTTTTTGATGCATCTTTACATTCTTTGTTTTCCATCAAAATCGTTACTTTTAAATTTTCTGAACCACTTTCTACAAGTACTTTCAGCTAGAGCATGTTCACCATAAGCTTCTACAAGTAAACAGTGACTTTCAGCAGCAGTTTTTTTTTAAATAAAATAATGCAACAAAACTTGCAAATGCTGTTTTGTTGGCACAAAATTTAACATTTTCAACGCAATGAGAAAATTTGTTGTTTACACTATACTCTAAAGTTACATATTAAATCTTAAAGTTTACTTAGATATCTAATATGTTATATTAGATGTTACATTTTAAATTACATGCACGCAATACTGGTGACGGCATCTATTAGAAAACGATGGAAATTTATTTGTACATCCAATATATAGCAAAAATGTTTCTCTTGAAATTATATAATATATATGTATATGAAATTACATTGGCAATTTTAATTAAAACAGATTATCTTGATAAAAGGTACGTTGATACCTTGTAATGTACATAAAATGTTTTCATTATCTTATTTTTTATTTATACTAATATATTTTGTATTATATACAAGTATATACAAGTATATACAAGTAAGATTTCATAGAATCTTGTTTTCTTGAATTGTACTGACAAAATTTCATAGAACGCTTAAAAATATTTTGTTATATGTTATTTTATATTTATATTTTATTATTTATAGGAACATATTTATAGGAACATATTGGGGACAAGTTGGAGCATATGATATGAATCTTTTACTATCCAAGGTAACTATTAAATTGCTAGTTATTAAAAAAATGTAACTAACTTAAGTTACAGTTACTGAAACAAAAACTTTAACTGTAACTTCTTTACAAGCAATGATTTACTTCTCTGATTACTTTATGTATACATGTTTATATGAGAAGGTGACCTTACACTCTCGGCAGCTTTCCATAGCACTGTCCAATCCAATTTTGGAATTATCCTAGCGATATATTCTGGATTAAAATCTACTTCGGATACTCTGATGTCTCGAGCCTGTAAAATTTTACGAATAGTTTTAATAAGTATTAATATGATAAGTATTAATATATTAATATGATAATGAAATGAGGAATCTTCAGAACAAAATTGTATATTTTTGGATTTTTTTAGACAAGAATAATTTTGAAAATAATAATATAAATAAATTTTAAGAAAAAAATTTAAGAAAAAAATATAGTTTAATCTCAACATTCTTAAAGAATGGCTAAAATTTTAAACGACTATATTTCAAAACAAAAATATTATTATTAATTATTTTCAAGTATCTGTCTATTACCCCCTAAAGTACATTGCTGCACACACATACACATACATAACACTTAACATAGTAAAACAATTAACATAGCTTTAGAATATTTTAAATCTTTTTTCTTGATTTTTTCAACTCAAAATATATAATATTTTAAAAATAAATATTTTTATTATTACAAAATTAGATTCAAGTTTATTAAGTAAAATTGAAAACGTTCAATTAAGTTTTGATATTTTTATATTTTTGCACAGTATTGTCTAATTGGTTATTATTTTATTCGTTTCTGTATGCAATAAGCAATTTAACAATGAGAATTAAATAACGTTATTTTGACAACATCAAAATATTGTTTAATATATCAAATAATTTTCATAATGTATGATTGGATATTTCAATTATTCAAAGTTTTTACATTTTAAACATGTATTGTAATTTGTATTTTAATGAAAAGGAGAAAATAGCTTACGATTATTTTCAGAGGATAACCGACTGTCACTCCTTTCATAGCTCTAGATGTTAACATATTGTGCGTAAGAAGCTTCATATTTTTCTGCAATAAGAAATTGACACAGCGCGAATTATTTGCTCCAATATAATACAGAGAAACAAAACGTGCACAACCATTACCATAATACACCATAATAGATAACCATAGACACAATATAAACAGAGGGAAACTCTTTGACTATATAAGTACGGACCACCAGTAAACGCAAACTTCACACTGATTGTCAAACCGTAGCGACATCATTAACCAAGAACACCGACGAGATACTATTAAAGACGGTCGGCGCTCATGGAAATTCATGTGCCTATTAAAATTTAAGGCCTGTATTTAGAACGTGCTTACAACGATGTAGCGCGCTACATGTTATAATTGATGTCACGCATATTATAAAATTTCAGAGATAAAAGCGCGTTCTGAATAAATCTAAGTGATTAAGACCCGGTTGTTTTATCTTATGGTAAATTTTATCTGTTGGATAAGTAGCAAGATTATCCAATCACATGCGTGGATTGCCAGATTTACCTAACAGGTAAAATTTATCAAAAAGTGGAACAACCGACTCTAAGAGTGAAAAACTATATAGTAATATGGTACTAATTTCATGATTTATTAGTAATTTCGTAGACATGTACATTTATTTAAAACTAAATAATACTCGATTTTTATTTAAATCTGTGATTTTAATGTTATCATCCGAGTTTGATTATCAATAGATAATAACTACAGAGAAAACATAGTAATTTTTTGGCAATATATTGGATTGTCCGGAAAGTTCGTGCCGATTTTGAAGGAAAATTGAAATGCAAAAGATTTAAATTTTAGTATATTAATTCAACATTTATTAAATTATGTAGGTGCTATTCTGTTCTACAACCTTTCTCCATCTTTCAAACAACTTGAAAATTTCATCCTTCCAGAATCTCTTAGGTTTTTCAGCGAAAAACTTTCTAAGTGATTTTTTACCTCGACCAAAGAGCTTTTTCCATTAAGGGAATTTTGTAATGATCGAAATACGTGAAAGTCAGAGGGCGCGAGATCTGGTGAATATGATAGATGGGGTAGATGAGGTAGAACATCCCAATCAAACTCCAACAACTTTTGTCGAGTTATCAAAGACACATGAGGCGCGCATTGTCCTGATGCTCAACATTATTGTTATAATAATATCTTATATTGGATTGTCTGGAAAGTTCGCGCCGTGATTTTTGGTAGGTGGCGTAAGGACAGGTCTGAATATATCAGAACGATTGAAAACAAATGACATGCGTACATATCGTAAAAGACGATACTTCAGGCATACTTGGAAAAAAATTTGATTGCGATACGTTAATTTTTGTCAGTTTTATACGCCTTTGAATATGGAAGAAAACAAAATGCATTTTAGGCATTTATTGCTTTTCTTCCATATTTATCGGAAAGGCAAAAATGCCACACAGCGGCAAACAAGATATGCGCTGTTTATGGCGAAAGTGCTGTATCTGAAAGAACTGTGCGAAAATGATTTGCTAGGTTTAAAGCTGATGATTTTAACCTTGAAGATCAAGAACGCCCGGATAAGCCCTCCATCACAGATAAAGATAAGATTAAAACACTGATCGAGAATAACCCATGCTATACGACACGTAAATTAGCAGAAATATTGAATATATCAAAATCCACCATCCACAAGCATTTTGAAGCTTGGCTACATAAACCGTTTTGATGTATGGGTTCCTCACGATTTACGGAGAAAAATCTGATGGATCGCATTTCCATTTGCGACTCGCTCTATAAACGCAATAAGGAGACACCATTTTTGAAGCAAGTAGTGACGGGGAATGAAAAATGGATCATTTACAATAATGTTGAACGAAAAAGATCTTGGGGAAAGCCGAATGAATCACCTTTAGCCACCCCAAAAGTCGGTCTTCTTCCAAAGAAGGTCATGCTCTGCGTAACATCTGTGATTGGAAAGGGATCCTGTATTATGAGCTTTTACCAAACAATGAGACAAATTCAGAGAAGTATTGTTCCTAATTAGATGAATTGAAGACAGCAATTGAACAAAAACGTCTAGAAATAGCGAATCAAAAGTATTAAAAGTTTGCATACTTATTTATACAATATTTACTTACTTATTTATACAATATTTATACTTATTTATACAATATTTATATAATAAAAAATTACAAATTTAGTAGTATATTATTAAATATTTATGTTAATATTTATAAATTTTTGTTAATTGTCGGTAATGTCATCATTCTTCAATTATCCCTGGGTTTCCTGGGCTTCATTGATATGTAGTCATAAAAATTTGCCTAGGGCTGAGTCAGTCTTTAATAATATATAATATAATATCTTGCCAAGAACTATAAATAAGATATATATATATATAATCTGCACATCGGAAAGCAAGCTTTTATTAAAGTATACGAAAGAATCAACATTCTATTTCAAATTTTCACTCTTTTAAGATACAGTTACAACAGAAGGAATAAGGAATGAGAAATAAGGAATAATGACTTCAATCTATCAGATATCGGATATCAAAGTTCTGGAGATTGATTCTGTATCTTCAAACAAGGTAAAAAAAATGAGTAAATTTATTAGATGTTGACCAATGAAATTATTAGTATTCTAGTAAATTCGCTCACTTGTAATTTTCATCTCGTTTCGAGATACATAATCGATCCTCTGATGGATAGCTTGTTATTCCCTGTTCCTATTGTATTTAAGTCTTTACAATGGCCTAGTTTCTATCAAGGGTTTAAACCGGATCAGAAGGTTTGTTCGCGTCGCAAGCTCCAACATGCTTCAACATGCTTCTACTACAGCTCCTATTCACTCTATCAAACGCATTGGAAAGAGTAAGAGCTATGGTAGGAGCATATTATCCAACATGTTGGAGCATGCGACGCGAATAAACTTAGAAGAATCAACCAACTATAGTCGAATATTTTTCTATTACAGTCGAATGACAGGAGGATACTCGATTGTTGATTGGTTCTTACATTTTGATCCAGATTAAACTCTCGGTAGGCCTCTGTTGTAGAACAGGATTTATACTTGCATCATGGAACTTGCATCTTGTGTCGATTTGTATCATCAAATGGAAAGCACTGATTATCGAACAAGGATAAGATCATAGTATAAGTATAGTAAGGTGAACCATTCTCACGGATGCGCAGTTGAAAATAATGGGGAGATCTGACAACCAATCAATTTTTGATTGACAACCAATCAATTCATTTGCAGAAATTCATATGATTCGTTCTGCAAGTAAGTACATTGCAAAGTAGTACAATTTTGATTGGTCAAACTCTGCCATTATGCGCAATGGTTCACCTTATATAATTCCACTATGGATAAGATGACTTTTGTGTCAAGAAGCTTATTAAAGTTGACAAAGCGGTTAGCCTGCTTGTCGAGCAAATGAGCATAATTGATTGTTGCTTATAGATTAAATCAATCATACTTAATCATTCGGTAAGCATGTCTAACCGCTTTGCCGTCTTGAACTCGTCCAATTTGTATATCATACTCTTGCTGGAAAGCTCCTAGAATTACTAAAGTTAACAACATTATCTGTTTACTAGAATTGACCAATCAATTCTACTAAACAGCAAATGCGATTGGTTAATTAAACGTCGATTAAATTGGCGAAATCGGCCCTAGACTAAAAAAAGGAAGAAGAAGAAGATATGTAAGCGATGCGTTTATGAACGCGGAGAACACCACGCCATGTTTGCCTGAGGTATATAACTGGATGTTCCACTAAAAACATGGCTGAATTATTGTTTCGTCGTTCAGTAAAATTTTGTGTACAGTGAAAGAACGATCTGACGTCGAACACATGTGAGTTTGAAGTCATTATGACTTCGATTCATCTTGTCGTGCATCCTTTGCCAGGAACTGATGACCAACTCAATGATAGGTGAGAAATTTCATCTGCTATCAGTTTCTCACACATTACTGCATTCTAATTTGTATATCATATCCGAGAAAAAATACTATTTTTTTCTTATTTCAAAGTGGTTCATTACTGTTGCAACATGTCATGACATGTTGTGACTTGTTACGTATGCGTTATTCCCATTTCTCTTCTTATTTCGCGTGTATTAACGTAACAAATGTACGTCTTCGTTGACATTATCCTCGCCATATTTTAATGGCAATTTATAAAAATGTGGTATCCAATAATTAATCCTGTTTTTACATGTACGCTTCAAGTCTTATAATTGCAGAAAAATGCAAGATATATTTGTTAAGAGATAATGAATAAATAATGCATTGTTGAAACTTGTTATCAAACTTGTAATATATTTAAATACGTTACCACTATATAATGAAAAAATTATCTTGCAGTAGCAATGGAAAAAAACATTTTTATTTTATATTCTTTAATTTCAAAAAGATAATTGTCTATTTTATATATTTAATCTATTTTATGCTCTAAAATATAATAATATTGTACTTTATGCTTTTATATTGTTTTAGATTGAGGGAAATAGCGGATAAAATAAATAGATATGGATTCGTAACACCATTAGCTTTTAATTCTTTAAAAGCATCAATAAAGCGTATTGTAGTTGGACCAAGCCATATTGCTTTTCTCACGGATGACAATAGAATAGCTAGAGTTGCATTTACAGTGCTACCAGATAGATTGGATTTGAGTAAAAATGAACCTAATAGAAAGTGAGTGAGAAAATAGAGCAAATGTATACGTGACTCTAGTCAATAATACTGATCGGTAATATTGAATCAGTAATAGGATGAGTTTTCTAATTCATTGATTGATCAATCATATTGTGTGCAAATACAATTTTTGTTCTATAAAGCTGCTTCAATATAATCAATAAGCGATTAATCAATCAATAAATTTAAAAATTTCACCCATACTGACAGTATGCATCAATATTTTTAATATGTTTATACGATAACTTTACACGATCAATATTATTAACAATATATTTCACTTTTATATACATTATATTTTTATTACATTATATTTTTTATGATGATATTGTGATATTATGATGCGATTCTTAATAAAGCGATATTGATGTTTGAGAATCAAAATTCAGATTATTGTCAATATTCTATGTCAATCCATCAATATTAACCATACACTATCAATATTGATAATATTTGTTAATATTGATCAGTATTATTGACCATGTTAGGGTCACCTTATGAAAGGACAGTTTATGCAATAATCAGAAAATGTCTATTTTATTATTTTAGTACAAATAAAAATCATATTGGAAACTCTAATTCTGCACCAAATGGAAATGGAAATAGCAGTAGTGGTAATAGAACAGGGATGTCACGTTCACGTGCGCGAATCATGCGTAACAGTTCCGCGATACGTGGAGGTAACAACAGTGGAGGGAGTGGAAGTGGTCGTATAGGACCACCTGGAGTTATTATGGGTGGAGGAAGTGGTAGCAATTCTCGTCCTATCGCCTCTGTACCAGCACCATTTGTACCGGAAGATCTAATATCTCAGGCACAAGTTGTATTGCAAGGAAAAAGTCGCAATCTTATTATCAGAGAATTACAGGTTTAATATTAATGTTGTAAATAAAAAGAATGTAAAATAACAAAAAATTACATAATTTAATAAAATAATTCTATTAATATTGCAGCGTACAAATCTAGATGTAAATTTAGCAGTAAACAATCTTTTGTCACGAGAAGACGAAGAAGGTGATGATGCAGAAGATGCAGCAGATAGTTACGTTCCAGAAGATCTTATTTCTTTATTAGATGGTGGCTTTAGTAATGAGCATTCAGTTATAATTGATGCTGATTCTATGTTTTCTGAAGATGTATTTGGATACACTGGAATAAGACAGTAATTAATTTTTTACAATTGTCAATTTTACAATTTTTTACACGTTACAATTGTCAAAGTGTTAACTCAATAAATATATATATTTACTGTAGTTAACACTTTGTGACATATATACATGTAATGATTATACACAGAAAAAGAGAAAGAGAGATAGACAAGCAGATATATTTTAAAGAGATAGTTTTAAACTTTGCTTGAGTAGTTATATAAAAGTTGTATGTAAAAGATACTTAATCAATGTTGATTTGAACAAACGTAGAATAATAATTGAGAACATTCTCTAGATTTTTGAATAAAGATATTTTAAAAGTTTATCCAGTTTCGATAAATCATTTAGCAAATTTCTAAACGAAATTAGAGAGTCTAAGTCAAGTAGTTTAAAATAATTAAAAATTTTTGAAATGCCAAATTTGGTGATGTAAAGATGTCAAATACAATGAAATGATATGGATAGATAATCTCAAAATTATCAAAATAAAAAATTGTTTACTCTAAAAATTGTTTACTTTTAAAAAATTGATGTGTTTAAGTAAATTTATTGAATTTAGTGACTTAAAAGTCTGCAAAGTTTTAAAAATGTATATATGTTACTCTTTAATAAAATATATGTAATAAATATGTGTGTGTATTTTTAAGAAGATATTTTATTTTTAGTCGTGGAAGTTCTTCGCGTCGTTTAGGTAACGATAGAGAAAACGAGCGTTCATCTCATGAAAGAGATCGAGATCGTGATAGTTTTAGCAGATGGCGAGATCGTCAATATTATGGACCGCGACGTTGGCTGGAAACTGCTCTTAAAGATTCATGGGAAAAAGATTCAGGTATTTTATAAAAGAAATTAAATACATTTATTGAATAGAAGATTGCAGTTTTTAATCTTTTTTCATTTTAATATTCCAGATAACAAAAAAAAGGAATTGGCTTCGCAGAGTCCACTATGGATAGCCGAAGAATTAGAATGGTGGCACGATCGAAGTTGCGATCCAGTACCCCGCTTTGTACAAATCGCATCGCTTTACAGTGAACTAATTGCAGTTTCCGTATCAGGACAGTTATATCAATGGAAATGGACAGAATCGGAACCATATAAAAATACAGAAGTACTGACGCAAATGTAGCATTGTAATTATATATATTATATATATATATTTTTATTATATGCTTCACTTTTTGAAATTTTTACAGAATCCGAATGTACATCATCCAAAAACTATTCCTTTGGCATTGATAACAGAAAAGATAATTAATATATCTGCTACGGCAATTCGATGTTCTGTTAGCACAGAAAGTGGAAAGGTAGCGACTTGGCTCGATGAACTTTTAGGACATGTTGCTTCCCGCCTTGAACATCCAGCGCAAGCTTTTACTGAATTTACATTAGACAGAATTGTATCACTTCACACTTGTGCTTTATACACTGTTGCAAGACTCGAAAGTGGAACGTTATATTGGTGGTATGAACTGTTTTAAGTTTAATTTATATATATTATATATATGTAAAACAGACAAGATTTTTCAATATCTACATCTTTTAGGGGTGTTTTACCGTTTGCACAACGTAAGAAATTGTGGGAAAAATATAAAGCTAAATCACGTAAGCATAGACCATCTACAGTCTTATCAAGTGATATCAGTTATGGAACGCACGTGTGCATGAAAAATAGTCCAGTTTATCAGCCGGGAGCTATTGGTAAGACATTAGGATCTTGTATAACTTATAAGCTGACTTAAACACATAATCTGAAATAATTGTTCAACTTTGAATGTATATAATTTATTTTTAAGGATTTACGATAGCTAACGGTGTACCAAAAGTGGGACAATTGCTATCAGCAGCATGGAATGTGGATGCTACTTGTAGATTTAAAATATTGCCTGCTGGTACACACGTGTCTAACGCAAACACTGATAAACGCGAGTCTAACGGAAATGGAAGTACAGGAGTTGTAAACAAACCGAATCACAAAGAAACGGCTGATAGGCTTGATATGCCTCCTCCACCATCTCCAGCTTCGAGTACTTGTAGTGATACTGGCAGCATTACAACAAGTCATAGTAATATATATATATATATATATATTGGTTATTTAAATGTTACAAGAAAAAGCTACATTAAAGTATTTAGCTTGATGTATTATAGTAATAAAAATCTTTACGAAATATAATTTTAGAACGACAAAAACGTATGGCACCTCGAAGTGAAGGAGAACCCGATAGAAAGGACGAAGAGGATTGGCAATTAAAAGATGTTGTTTTTGTTGAAGATGTCAAAACTGTACCTATTGGTACGATCTCATTTATTTGTGATTAATAAAATATATTAGAATAAACTGAGGAGAATAGGAATATATATTATGTAAGACTAAAATTTTATTGTCTCTTATTAATAGGGAAAGTTATAAAAGTTGATGGTTGCTACGTCGCAGTGAAATTCTTCTCAAAAGATTCAAAAGAAAAAGAAAAAGAAATTAAAGAGAAAGATGTTAGTACTTCAGATTTTAAAGATCTTACAACAGAAGAACCAATGAAATTATTGGCGGATTGTAGACTTTTACGTAAAGATGAACTGCAGGTAATGATCATTGCATATTTATTACGTATAACATATCACTAAATATTGGGTTGTCCGGAAAGTTCATGCTGACTAACCTATATAATTTAATAAATGTATACTAAAATTTAAATCTGCGTTTCAATTTTTTTTCAACATCGGCACGAACTTTCCGGACAATCAATATTTGAAGTATAATTTACATATTTATAGGTAATTAAATCATCATTGAATCCACGAGCTCCGGACTGTTTTCAAAGAACGCCTAGAAGAGTCAATATAGTGGAGGGTTCAAATGATAGTTTATTAACTATATCTACAGACGGACAAGGTCGTATTTTTTTTTTTTTTTTTGAAAAATTTGATAGTTTTCACATTTCAGTATTGTTTTTTAAGAAAAAAAAAAATTTTTAATTAATTAAAAAAATGTATTTTTAATAAAAAAAAGATATTTTTTTACAGTCGGTCAAGGTCGTATTTTTTTTTTTTTTTTGAAGAATGTGATAGTCTTCACATTTCAGTATTGTTATTTAAGATAAAAGTAAATTCTTAATTAATGAAAAATATGTATTATTAATCAATAAAGGATATTTATTTACAGGTGTTCATGCTATATTAAAAAGTGGAAATAAATTAAGTTATGTCGTATATAATCTAAGTACAGGAAGATATGTTCAAGATTGTTATATTCCATCTGATATTTCATCATTTTTGGGATTGCAACCTCAAAATATCAATCTTACAAGCGCAGGAGAGGTATGTTTTAATCGCATCTACAAATAAAATATATATAAGTTTTTGAAGACGATGTTTTTTTTTATATTTTTAGAATATTGAATGTTCTATGATTTTACGAGACGGTAATAATACCATTTATCCAATCGCGAAAGATTGCGCTGACGCTATACGCGATCCAAATTGGTTGGATTTAACTCCCATAAATTGTATTGGTGCAGCAACTATTCCCATTCCCAGTTGTTCCAATTCGACCAATTTAAAGAATCAGGTTGCAGTTATTGCATTAGCATTCGACAATCTTTTGCTTATGCCGCGTATATTGCGATGTGATTATGAGAGTGTGAAGCAGGTATTTTGTAATTTGGAACAAGATCTAAGTAAGTATAACAAACATATAAATGTAAGTTTTTTTTACACATTGTGTATAGGAAATTTCACAAAAATACATATGCGTATTATATTTTTCTATTTTGTAGAGAACAACTTGACACATTCAAGTGCAAATTTACAAATTCAAATGATATTGAAGGAACGTTGCGATGGAAATCGAAATATACTTCACGCTTGTGTCAACATGTGCTCACCAACTTCTAATAAAGAAACTGAACAAGGTAACGTATTCAGTACAGTATTCATTATTTTATAATATGAGTGTAGATATTTTAAAAAAGATAATATTTTATTTTAATGTAGAGAATTCAAACGAGAATTCAAATATGAATGAAATTCTTTTTATGTAAATACAATTAGCATTGGTAGACATTTTATACCGAGTGATGTATTTACACTGAAATGGAAGCACAGAGTTTTATATATATTACACTAAACTGCTAGAAACAACTAAAATGTTAGGCAATAGCAATAGGAATAGTATAGAAATAAGTAATATATAATTGTCGCCTCCCATTGCACAATGCCGCAAAAGAAAGGTCAATCTGATCATATAGACTGTAGTATATACTCTTCCATCTATTTCAAAGTTATAGCATAAACAAAATGAAAAATCTGAACGCTGATTGATAAGCTATAAGGTGATAAATTCAGAATTTCAACTCATTGAAAATTTACCGCGACTGATGGAAAATTTACCGGGACTGATATATTTGATGGTAGTCTGCGTGGATAGACTTATTCAGTGATATTTAAAAATTAATATCTCCTAAAGTATTGCGAAAATTGCAAAATGTAAAGGACTCAGTTCAGTCTGCTCTATCTACTCACGAGAGATAAAAATCTCATAATCCTTTATATTCTTTTATTACTTACACAATTTGATTAATTGTTTCTAATGTCTATTAGATCTACTATCGCCATTATGCATAATATTTTACCTTATCTTATTACACCATAGTGTAATGTATAGAAGTCTATGAGAAGATCACCTCCATCTATTACTTGATATAAGATTTGCACTTACACGAAATATGTTTTATTCATATTTGAACCACTCTCATGTGTATTTCATTGATTTTTATATTTAATTTGTTTTTTTTTTATTATAGTTATTGAACGTGAGTTAGTATCAAATACAGTAGATGGAACTTCCGCACCTATTGAAGAGCCAATTCCGACATTAAGTTGGCCACCAGAAGCATTTGATAATACATCAGGAGAAGAGGATAGTTTATTAAGCATAGGTGCTGCTAGTATATCTATGATGAAGTCTGGTAAGTAATACCTCTTTATGTTTGCTCTATTTTTTAAAGTAGCAATTTGATTTCAATCAATGTAGTTATACAGGGTGCGTCACCAAAATCCGGACAAATTTCAATTTAAATTTTCCGCTATATTGTGCCTCCGCCAGAAGTTGTTGTTGGCGTCCGAGAAAGCCTGATGCTTCTAGTAAACAGTCATATTCCCAAAATGGCCATGATGTTAAAACTAAGGATCTATAAGGAACTATAATCTGCGGAGTATAATCGAAGATTATCGAAGGCCGCGATCATCGAAGGTCTTCGCGCACTCAGTAACGGAAATAATTCGGATTTCTTTGGATACCCAAGATCGACCGTTTATGCCAATGTTGTAGCAAAATATACGGCTTTAGAACAGTCCAACGAAGGTTCCAATATGCCAGCGAGGAAGAGTCACTCGAAAGAACGCATCACGAGGACCCCCCCGTAGTTGTTGAAAGGGCTCAAGCTGATTTCGGATGACCCAGGGCAATCGTTGCGCGTTCTGATAAATGTGGTGAAACTGTGGATGAAAATTGTGGCGTCCGGAAGGTCATACGTTTTTCAGTAGGACGGTGCACCGGCT
>Ga0157364_1002417_pt1 | contig 17336 bp, 6 predicted proteins | sample AttsexASBM2_FD_111476 | JGI IMG/M metagenome (GOLD analysis project Ga0157364, IMG submission 111476) | Fungus gardens microbial communities from leaf cutter ant in Ribeirão Preto, State of São Paulo, Brazil - Atta sexdens ASBM2 | ecosystem: Host-associated > Fungi > Mycelium > Unclassified ... | reverse complement strand
TTAGAGATACACACACACACACACACACACACACACACACACACACACACACACACACACACACACACACACACACACTGTATGTTAAAATTTGTAATGTCATAAATTATAAACAATATGCAATTTCACAATTAATGATAAAAATACAATTTCATAATATTTCATTATAACATAATATATCAATAATAAGAAATATAATTTATGTTTTTCATATCTGCTATTTAACAAAGTTTGCAAAAGAATAATTTGAATTTGTTCTCAAAAATAATTATTTCATCATTACATTAATTAATTCTATAACAAATTAAATTTTTGTTTTTATTTTGGATTTTACATTTTTTTTATTCAATTGATATATTGTTTTGATTTTCTGATGAATAACATCCAATTGTATAATGAAAGAAAAAATTGGTTGTTGCAACAATTTAGATAGTAAAATATGGCACAGCATTTTTATATGGCAGCAGTAACCAGTTTTTGGTTGTAGCAGCAAATTTTTAGTTGCGTTAGCCTAACCGCAATGTCAGTATATGATATTTGATAGGCTAACGCAATTAAAAATTTGCTGCTACAACCAAAAACTGGTTGCTGCTGCCATAAATATAAAAATGCTGTGCCATATTTTACTATCTAAATTATTACAGCAACTAATCTTTTTTTTTTTTCAGTGTAAACTTTACACTATTTTGGAAATACACTGTGTATATTTTGTAACCAACGTATCCAGTAAATGTGTCACTTTTCCGATGTGAAAGTTCATCGAATGAAAACGAGATGAACTCCCAGAAATGTGGTTAAACGAAACACTCACGTTTGTTGTTAAATTACAGTTTACCAAAATTAGACGTATAAATGTGTAACGCGTTGTGCACCAACGCTGCTTTACTTTAGTTTAATTACCGGAGTTTCTATAAGACAAACTTTCCTCGACATTACTTCGCAGAATTGTAACTACAATTTCATTTATTACGTAACAGCATAATGCAATAGCTTTGCTAGACGACATGTATTCACAAAGCTGCCAATTAATTAATTATTAACATATTACATCATATTTCTTTTCCATTCCTTCAATAAACTTCATTAAGTGTTCTTCGATAACTTATGCGATGACATCGATCAAAAATAAAAAAATCAAATTTCTTGTTTTACTTTATTAAACTTTATTTAAAGAATTAAAAATGATTTCTTATTGTACAAAAAAAATTATTTATTTATACTAATTTTTATTAATCTTGCTCAGCTTGCTTGATTTTCATAGAACTTGGTTTATGATAATTTTGATAATGCTTTATTCAAATCTGAGTTTAAAAATAAAAATTTTTAACTGTCTAATATAAGATGAAGAGAATTAAAAAAAAATGTAATATCATAAAAAAATTTGATTATCATAAAAATCAATTTTAAAGATTTTTAATTGCAAAGTATTACATATACAGGCTGTTTCATTTTAATCGCTCCAGACGAATAACTCGAGAAGGAGACGTGGGATTAAAAAAAGTTTCAGACATGAGTTATGTGACTTCGAAGGGGAAGATGACATTATGACCTTGGATAACGTTGTCAAAGTCAGAGCAAAGTCGCTTCGAATTTTTTAAATGGAATCCTCCATTTTTTATTATATATTTTAAATAGCTTATACCGAGAACTTTTCAAAACTACAATAAAATATTTTTTCATTAAGTACTTTTCGAGTTATAAGATTTGAAAGTTACAGTAGAATCCGACTAAAACTTTTGCTGAAACTGAACTGAAACACTCGGCTACATGTCAATTTCAATCGAAACCGAAACAAAATTAAAAAATAGAAAGGTGATCTTATAAAGACCATATGTATAATAGACATAATTCATATATCATATGTTTTTTCTTCATAAATATCATAATTTATTGAAACAATAAAATTTCTGCCGAAATCGAAAACCAAAATTTCGGTTGTGTGTCAATTTCGGCCAAAAAATATAAATAATTTAATTATTGAAACAATAATTACACATTAAAATTAATATTTATGAAGAAGAACTGGGCCCCTATTCTTAAAAAGTATCGCATACGAAAAACTAGGGAAATATTATATTGTACATAATATATACTATAATATTTCTCTTTTTAGTTTTACGTGATACTTTTCAAGAATAAGAGCTCTATATGGTTTCAATCGAAACTGACACGTAATGAGTGTTCGTTTTCAGTTTCGGTAAAAGTTTCGATCGGACTCTAAATTAAAGTATCGCATTAGTCCGATTGACGGCTAAAACTTCTTGAATGTTGTTCAGAATCATGACCTGGATAACATTTGTCAAGATCAAGGCCTTTGGAGGTTGTATCTCTTATTTTTATTTTGTAAAAATGAATTTTTAGTAGTAAAATTTTTCACGCGATGAGATTATTTTTTTTATTTGAATTTTGATATTCTAAGATTAATCAAAATTCAGTGATCCCGAAAATTCCTTATAAAACATTGTTTCCTTTAAAAATTCTTTGTTTGAAAATTATCGTTTTCAGAAATTCAATAATGAATAAAATTTTCGTGAAATATAAATAATTTCAAACAATGCATGAATTATGTAAAATAAATTTACATTTTGAATATGATCATAAATTGAGGTTACAAGAAGTAGTAATGTAAACTGATTACAATTTCAATTCATGTCTTTACAAAACCTAAACCTCTTTCTCTATATTTTTTTCTTTCTTCATATGTGTGAAAATTTGTAATCAATAAATGTACAGTGTATAAATATTATAAATAGTGTACATATATTATATACATTAAGTCATATTTTATTTTTATTTTGCAATGTATACTTATTTATGCCATTTCTGTTTTAAGCGGCTAACATTAGTATCGAATGATGTATGGCAATTACGGTAGATTTGAACCAGATGCTAACCCGCGACGCTCTAATTAGAGGATTGTTCATGGACAAAGAATAAAACATGTCACAGACATAACGCTTTCACAATGACGCTGCGTGTCGCTACATTTAATTATATCCTGAAAAGCCGCATGACCAAGCCATTAAAAGATATCTACAGTTATGTACACGCGTGTCTCGCGAAAAATAATGAAAAGCTCTGGGAATTGGAAAACCGGGGCTCCCCACTAATTTATGGCAATCGATGCGATATGGCGCACGGAACTGCATTCGTGATGAATCTAATGGCGATTGCCAGCGCTCGAAAGTAAAATTCTTTCAGCATTGCAAAAACCATTAACCATGTATATGTTGTATGTAGAAATCTGTGGCAACGAAACTAAAATCATGGCAGTGGAGTTCGATATATTCATGAAAACCACTGCAAAATGATACGATATCAATAAAAACAATTTACCATTTAATAGTTGCTGTGTTTTAATGCAGTGACATTACAATTTATATTTATGAAATAAAGCTTTTATATAATGTATAAACAATAAAATTGTTTGCTGAAAAAATATTCAATATGTACACAAATTACAATTAATTGTGATGAAAAAAGTTAAGACAAAAAGCAAAACTATAAAATAATTCTCTTACAATCATAAAACAAATTTTTTCCTTATAACTATAATTTAAATTAAAAAAACATACAATACATTAAAATAAATGGAATATTATTTATTTAATTTATATTATTATCATTTAATTTATATTCAAAAATAATTTAACAGTAGTAAATATATGAAGATTGCTGTGGACGATCCATAAAATCTCATTTGGAAAATGGATCTCCACATATTGTGTAACGTCGCAAGTTCTCGTTGAAATTTCGCGGAATCTTCGAACTACAACCAAAGTTCCCCGAGTAATCTCCAGTCTCGAATAATACGAAATTTCCGTGGAGACGTTAAAAAAATGTCGATCTGCGCATTTTCGAAAGTTGAAGATCTCGAAAAACGTTAGCGAAGCAACGTCGAAGTGAAAAGTTTTCAGTAAAACTTTTTAGTACTTTTATTTCCTTCTTCTATTAGTCGTACATCGGAAGATCGAACGAAGAAGCGTTTAATTTGTTTCCCACACGGCGAAACAGTAATGCACGCATTTACGTATACCGTAAATCATTGAGGATCCCGCAGTAAATCGTCAATCAAAAGTCTTGCAAAGAAAAACACCTCCGGCTCCATCGTTTTTGAATCGTATATCGTTCATGTGATATTCGAATAAACTGACGAAGCATGTTTTTGGTTTGCTTGTTACATGCGGTTTGATAGAGTGTACATGCAATCACTGAACTGCTTTTTTTGCTGACTTTTCTAATCGAATGCAATATCTCCTATTTATTATAGTTAAGAGCGATTCAGAAGAGATAAAAAAAAATGATATATTGATTTTCGATAATGAATAATGGTATAAATGATATATTATTCGTAAAAAATAAAATAATTTTTATTATAAAATTTATGACATTAATGCTTAGTTTATGCTTCGATCTTAAAATTCAGCCAAGTCTTCAGGACTGCTGAATTTTAGGATTTTAGGATTAAGACCGAAGCATAAACTTAAGCATAAACTAGGCATAAGAAATTAAGAAAAATCTGAGAAATTTTAATCTTCTGCATGTGAATTTTTTTTAGTATAGGTACATAAACGAAATTTCTCTAAAATAAAGAAGAATGAAATCTGAAATATTGATTCCCCAAATTTCTCGCCAAAAATATTGTCTCGGTAGTGTAAAGGCTTAGGACGCTCGCACTTTTTCACAATAAGTTTATTACAGTTTTTTAAGATTAATTTGGGGGATTATTAATATTTCAGATTGATTGCGTTGAAAGTCCGACAACAATATCGGCATGCAATTATCATTTCTGAAATTAATTCGTTTATATATATATATATATATATATATAATAGTTATATAATTTATATATATATAATAGTTCATCTTAACATATGAATATATGAATAGTAACATCTTAACATTCAAACGTGGCGTTTTGTATTTAAAAAAAGTTCATAAATTAAATTTGACATTCATAAAGTCAATTTGAGTTTTTTTTTAATCATTTCTGTAGGTCGCCATTGCTTCTACTCAATATATAGTATAGTTTTAGTTAATTTAACTAAAACTAGAGTTCAATAAAACTAAAATTCAACAATTTAACAGAAAATATATTAAATTTGACTCAAATTTAGTTTTTATTTACTAAGTACATACATTAATATGAACGTTGTTTACTTTAAAACTACAGAAATGGATTGATTTACGTATCGAAGTTAAAAATAACAAAATCTTTATTTTGTTTATTTTGTTTAACTCAAAAGATTGCGTTGTCATTACTTTTTTGATATTTAACAATATAGATTGGATAAAAATATGATTGCAACGGACGGTTAATATTAAATACCGTGTTATACAGAGAAAAAACATCAATTTTAATGAATATTTAGTTCGATATTGCCAATAAACAAACATCTATCTACAGTAAATAAATATTTGTTAAATAAAAAGAATAATTGTTAAATCAAATTAATGGTTCTCGTACTATAAATACAAATAAATATATCTTTATATATCTTCTCTCTATATTTTTTCTCACTGTAATTATTGTATATAAAAGCAACATTCTGTTGAAGTAATACTATTTGTACAATTATTTGTAAGTCATTCTTCGATTCGACTTAATTCCTTGAAAAATGCAAACTTGTTTATGTAAATCCCTTCGCTCAAAAAACGAAACCGCTTAATAATAGTTTTAAGCGGTGAGTAAAGGTGAGATTAATCAGAACGTGACTAAAGCAAGGACCGATTTCTTTCTGCACGCGAGTTTGCTTGATTGGAAAAGTTTCAACTTGTACTTTATTGTTGAAGCGACGGTGCACGAACATCGGCGTTTCTCTAACATCTTCGACGTGCGATTATCCGTTAACACGCTTCTTTTCCCAGGAATTCCAGGATGTTTATTGCTTAGCGCGTTCATTTATAATGATATGGACTTTCACGATGACACCACACACCGCTAGAGAAGTAAGTGAAAGCGTGTGTTTTGTAAACATTTGGAATCTACGCATGAATATTTAAAATCTCACATAAGCGCACCGATTCCTATGTAAATTGAGTAGCAAACATATTCCGATGTGAAATAAAAAAGAATAACACGATGGCAATGTATGCATTAGTGAACAATGTTTATTCTGTTCTTTTGTGGGATTAAACGTTTCCAGATCTTCGCCTAATTATTGATTTTGTCTGACCTATTTCAAATTGCCTTTACCGTTATTATCGCACATAGCATATTCAACAAGGTAATTTCAATTTTTGCTTTGGCCTGATTAATGCATCGTCTTTTATCTTTCTCTTGTGTACTACAGACGTAATCATTTTTTTACTACGTGTCCATATACATCTAACAATAAGTAAGAGATTATTAATGCTCTAAATAGAGGACTGGTTGTTCTATTTTTAGAGATAAATTATGTGATAATTTATTTATTGGATAAACAAAAGAGTAAAAGAGTAAGACAATGAGCTGAAGTTCACCGAAAGGTGAAACAATCCAGCCTTAATGAGGTGCACATATTAATAACAAATTCTTATTATATAAAAAAATTAATTTAATCATACATGCAATATATTTACATTTACAGTTCATAGAAGCAAGCGCTGGAATGCATGTTAAAATTTTATATTAGTACGATTTTATTTAAAAAAATCAATCAAATTGTAAAATCCAATTTAAAGTTTAAATAAAATGTAAATGTATTCTATGGAACTTCATTAATCCATCATATTTTAAAATCCTTTATCCACGTATAACTTTTACTCACAATAGCCATTCAGAAATTGCTTGTACTCTCCCAATAGAAAGACTATCATTAATTCTAACTTCGAGAAAATGCATAGACGAGGTGCATCTAGTCTCATGAATATCGAATAATCTCAAATTACCGAGTAAGTACTTAATATCGGTCACGAAGGCAATATCGGACGCACGCGCACGCTATATCGAGATTCCCGAGAAACGAGATCTTGGACGAAATGGCCGTTGCTGTTCATACGAACTTAACACACGCGCATACGCGATCAGCCTTCAATTTCCAATTGTTCGAAATAAGTCGTCCATCCATATGAACGGTAGAAACGGTTCCACGCTGCAGTCGTGCAATTTGCAATAGAGAGCATTAAATTATTATTCCGATACACACACGGACATACATATACACATATGTATATGATAGGATGGAAATTACGATATTCAGTAGAATGCTAGAAGCAAAACGGAGATGGGGACTGGACTCTGGAGAATCTTTTAAAGTCGTAACGCATATCTTGCACAGACGAAAAAACGATTAAGGATAAAAATCTTTTCTACGTTATATCTACGAACCTCGAATATTAAACTTATGACGAATTGTGATCTGGTCGTAGGAAAAATGCGAAACGGAAAAGGGTGCTGCAGAAACCTCGACAAAGGAGGAAATAATACGTTCCACCTCTGGCAAAGTCGATAAGCATCATTCGTGCCGGTGGATAGGAGTAATTGGATTGTCTCCCTTCATACATTTCACTTTTATTGCCGTTGAGTACAGGCAGTGGTACGGCCACGTTCAGCCTGACACTCACGATTAGAGCTATGAGGAACTCCAACAAGAGGTCCTTTATGCGCTCTCAGAGAGATAATGGGAGGTGCATTAACTGCTGCGTGTTTGAGGATCGCTGCGATATTCCAAATGATTCGTTTAACTTTGTATTCTCTCGTGTTTTCTTATCAAAATAATTGCATTTCGAACAAAAAGTCATTTTATCTAAATTATGCGAAGCAATCTTATTGCATTGAATAACTAATAGTAGTTTCTATAACTAGTAAAAAAATCTACACGCATCAAAAATATATTATAACTAAATATCGGATTTTTTATGCATACAAAATTTGAAAATATACACAAATATGCAAATATGCATAAATATGCAAATATATACGAAATATACACAAATAAATATGCATTTTTAGAAATGTTTTTTTCAATAAGAAAATTTCTATTTCTGTCTTTCTTCCCAATCTGCTTTCTTCAAAAATATGCAATTGCATAAGAATTCGATGTCTTATAATTATAATAAATAAAAATAATTTCTTATATATACTGAATTATTGCGATAAATATCCAAATGCTTCAAATTAAAAGAATGTCCACCTCAGTTTGGAGATTTCAGATTCGAGAATCTTGGCTGAGATAAAATATTTTTCGCATTATTCAGATCAACGATCAAGCTAATTGTAATATTATAATTGTAGCTCTACTTTATAGTTATAGTTTTATTAAAAGATATATTTAGGAACTACATAAATATTATTATGCATCAAGATCTAACTTCGACTCTTTTGTCACTTATTTAAAAATAATGAATATTATAAACTAATTGTCACCAAAAACAAATAAACCAAATTTTTCTATTTTGTTGGCCTGACGTATTATCAGGTGCGAACAGCACAAGGAGTTTGTAATAATTTTCCTTCAGGGATCACATATAGGAAAATAGTACACATTATAGGAAAATAGTAAAATGATACACGCAAGAGCACAAAATTCAGTAAATGAGTCCCATCATTTAAGTGAAACGACACATGAACTTCCAGTTTCTTTGTTGAACCATCTCAAAAGATGCAAGTTTCCATAACAGAATTCGAATACAATAAAAAGCCCGATGAAGTTTGTGCAAACAATCGTCTTTTCATGCTTCAAACCGCAAATTGTAAGACGTGCTACAAAGTCACGTGCTTCATGCTTGTATTCGTGAAGATACGTTCGCAACCCTGCGCCGAGCGGCTTTCTTGTCTCACAACCGAAATAGGGAGTCGCGCAAGAGTTCGCAACTGTGTTCGGTTTGGGAACCGCGGCAATAGTTGTCGGGTCTCGCTGGAAATTCGGTATTCTCTCGCTTCTTGCACGCCGCCGCATCTCTCGCGCACGATGGAATTTCGAGCCTCACGTTGGTGCAACTTTAGCAAACGCGAGCGGAAACGGGACTCCGAGGATGCTCCATTTTGCGGGGCATCTTCCTCCTATCGCGAAACGTTGCACCGCGATGCTTTATAGAGGGAACCGAGAACGGTGTTATGGGATCACAAGTATGTCACGATGCTGAAAAGAAAATATTCTATGAGCAAAACATTGTATATCTTATAAAAATTTGATTTACTAAATCGAGTAGGATATTGTCAATATTTTTCTTGTGTAGTGAAAATCACTAAAATATTATAAAAGAAAAATATAAAATAGCAACATTTTTCTTATTTTCCTTTTATATATATTCATAATATACCTCAATATCTGGCAATTTACTTTTAATATTTTCAAAAACTTTCCAGGATCACACTACTTGGATCTCAGTATAATGAAATCCTTTCTCTTATTCTTGTATCATTTGTATGTGTAAAATTTAAAATTATTTCAAAAAGTAACTGTTAAAGTTATAGTTTAAAATTAATAAAAGAAAGAATACCATGTACGTTATTTTCAGAAATGCAAAAGTCAGGAAAATTATCACGTTAAACATGCCGAGAAATTCTTTGCCGACTGCAAAAAGTCAGCTCCGTATTTTTCTACTCATTTGTGTGTTACTGCGAAAGAGGCGCGTTAAATCAGAAGAAAATGAGTGAAGTTACATGTAAAGGTTTCGCACCCAACTTCTCATTTCGCGTACTTAACTTCGCATTTCATATAAGTTACACGGCGAGTGCATTAATCTTAGCGGTGAAGCAAAGAGAAAGAGTAACCATGTTCTTCTCACAATTTTTTCTACGTTATGCGGAAACTTTTCCGCGTCAAGAAAAGGAGTTTTCATCCTTCTCGCTAAGCAAGTCGCCTGAGATAATCGGCGATCAAGTACATGTGACCAATCTACTTCCACGACGTTGCTCTCGACGGGAACAAACGACATCGTTCAAAATGATAGATGCGGTCGAGCGTCACATGAATTGCGTCTATATATTTCACGTAAAACATTTATGAACATCATTGCACACGTGTACTTCTGTTCGATGTTTTAGCAATCACGTCACCAGAAAGGATTTTCAAATAGTCCTTCCAAATTGTAGTTCAAAGTTCTTTTTACATGAAGTTTTTCATTAAAAAAATAATAGTACAATCGCGTATTACTATTACATTATTAAGCAAATATATAAATAAATCATTAAATAATTTCTATTAAAATTTTAAATAATAATTTATATTATTTAATTTAATTTGAAATTTATATTATCAATTATTAATTTATATAAAATTTATATTATAATTTATTAGTTTATATAAAAATAATAAAATGCTATTTTTAATAAATTATAAATAATTTATTTATAAATAATATATTATTTTTATTAAATGAATAATCGAATTTAAAAAAAATTATTATAATTTTATTAATATCATACTCCTCCCCCCCCATGTCTTTTCAAAAAATTAGAGAGAGAGAGTAAATGAGAGAGAGAGAGAGAGAGAGAGAGAGAGAGATTGCTTTTTTTAATCATAATATTACTTAAAACTGTCAGAAATGTTTATCGGAAACAGTCATACATCGTATATGTAATAATTTATTGATCTCATAATAAAAATAATGCATATATAAAATAGAATAGCAATTATTATGAATTACAAGTGCAAATTTCTCTCATTTAGCGAGTCTTATTAAAGACAACTCTTAAGCTAACACACTACGAATATATAACAAGCAATCAACTAACTCCGTGATTGCACGTAACGAGTACAGACGAAAACGCGTGCTGTGTGTAATTCAATTCGCGTCGGATAAATCTCGGTTTCAAGTCATATCAAGCGAATTAATCCGCGAACGTAGCTTCAGTTTCGAGTCCATGCTGATGGCTTCGGCCGAGCTGCTAATTAATCGCCTCCGTACTCGCCAGTGGGCAAAAAAATCCACGATAAATCGAGCTGAGTGCAGTCAGGACTTTACTCTTTTTTCTCTTCTTATACGCGCCATACGTCACCATAAGCGTCGAGCATATTTCCCGGCTCGCTTGGACCAGAGGTTAGGAAATCCATTTCGTCGGCCAGCAGTCGAATCCGTGATAAGTCAGTCGAGAGAAATTATGCAACGTGTTCCTGCACCTGAACGGGGTTTCATTAAAAGTGCAACATACATATATTACGCTACATTACGCGATTAAAATATTGAAATAACGAGCTCTAGAAATTTCATAAAGATCCGGATAGAATTTGATACACATATAATTTGCTATCAAAAGTTTTAAATATCTCTTTATTTTAACCTGAAATTAAATTAAGATTAGACAAGTAATGATGAATTTTAAAGAAAAAAAAATTTTAAAGGGCGTGTTTTTGTTTGTATTTATAGTAAGTGGAATAAAAAATTAAATAAGTCGGAAGATCAGATTGAAATTACAACCGCAACATCACTCGGCATCTCTCGAGGCAAAATTATATATGTATAAAAATTACGAATTTTCAACTTATTCGAATTGATTATTATATTTAGTTGAAATTATAATGTTTATGTCTTTTTTTTAAAAGAGAAACAAATTTTCCTAAATTTCATTTCCATCTATTTATATATTTGTGGATTTAGTACAACAATGGTTTGCTAAAATATTCGCATCAGGTCCAGTTGCAATTTTTTTAAAGAACTGTCATGATGCATGCCAGCATCCGACGCTTTCCGCGTAGTGGAAACATTCGCATACTTTATGCGTACAACTCAAGCGTGCAGTTACCGTCGCGATAATGCTACACGATAAGATCTCTCCTTCACAGTGACATTTTTATACCAGCCGCATATCGCACTCGTAAACCGAAGTGACATTTAACGTCAATAAATGCTCCTACGATACGTACGTCGATGAGACAAAACAGAAAAAAGATAAAATCTGAGACAATTACAGTCTTGTTATATTAATAGATTAACTTACAATAATAAGGTGTAATTTCTATATTCTTCTATATTTGGCTGCATTATATCCAGTATCTACGCAATACGAACATAAAAAGAAATAATTAACGCTAACAATCGCATAATAGTTACAGATAATTACATTGAGAAAAAATACAGTCAATTTTAATAAATATTTAGTTGAATACTGCCAATTAGATATTTATCAAATATAAAGATATATTTATTTGATACAAGAAACATTGATTTGCTTTAACAATCATTCTTTTTACTGAACAAATATTTTTTACTGTAAGTAAATGTTTAATTTAGTATTGAACTAAATATTTGTTAAAATTGACTAAATTTTTTTCTTAATGTACTTATTATCTTTATTTACATTACAAACAAAAATATAATAAGCAAAAATGCGATGAAATAACATCATAATCTAGAAACTAGCGAATCGATCACGTACAATTAGCGAACTCAAATTGTCGGTGCAATTCATCCAATTACTACTACTACTAACCTATTTGACCGACGAAATGTATTCGCAATTGTCAGGCGCATGTTATACCGCAATTTGGAAAATGGACTGATTTTAATGATACCCACGCTGACCATAATTAACCTAATGGATCTTCCTAGGAATTTTGTAGGAGATTGACGCTTTCTACAAAGCATTAGCATCCTACATTTAGCTCTAAATGTGTCCGTATGATGCTTGGAGCAAAAATGATTACACTTAACATTAATAATAAATGTAGACAACGAATAACAAAATTTTAATCTGCAGGTAAAATCATTTGTTGAATATCAATATTTAAAAATCTTTAATATCCTAAAATTGTTTCTAACTTAAAATTCCTTTTCTCTTAACAAATATATTTAAGCATTTTCCTAAAAGTTGGGTTTTTCCGGATCACAAGTGAAAAAAGAAAGAGAGAAGAAAAGGTATATCTATTTCGTTGACTAATATTTATAAAAGTCCTTTCTCTTTAATTAAAAAAAAAATATTTATATGTCAATAAGATATTTTTTTAATTAAAGAGAATTTCCTGTATTTCAATAATACATTTTAAAATTATTCATTAAATTATCTTTCCATTAGCAACTTTATTTATAAATAGATATAAATAGATATGTTTAATAAAAGTATAAAGTCTTTTAAAAAATACTATGACAAATACTAAAGAAATTGTTACTTATAAAAAAAAGTTATTTTTTTCGATATTTTTGTAGCAATAGGTTTTATTAATTCATTGATTGCTAAATCGCATTAAGTGCGAATGCAATTTTGTTCTATAAAAACTTCATAAAAACATAATGCGATTGACAATCGATGAATTAAAAAACTCGCCTTTCTCGTTAGATTATATCTCGTCTTCGCTTGCCGATATCTTTGTATTGATCAACCGAGAAATAACATTGACAGCATACTTCATTTACTTACAAAGTTCGCTCCTCGAAATGTGAAAGAGCTCCTTAAAGAAGATACTTTAATAATTCTGCCTCAGGCGAGAAAGGAGCAGTGTCTGAAGTTTTGTTACGTCTTTGACGAGGTTTAAAACGCTATGGAAGGATCGTCATTATCGATGTCTAATTCTGAAACATCTATAAAAGAGTTCTTAAAAAAACAGATACAAGAATAATTTACTTAATTTTCGCAATCCTTTCTTGCTGAAAGTGTTAATATTTTCTTGATATTACAGGTCTATTTTTTTTTTAATGTAATGCATAATTTTAATTTGTGTAAAATATAATTATCATTTTTTAAATAAAAATAATTTTATTAAAAAATGCAAAGATATTCCTATAGATAAAATAATATATAAATTATTATTAAATATAAAATGAATTTAAAAAATGCAATGCTGTATGTTAAGATTATTAGCATTATATTAGTCTTAATATTTATTCTATTCGAATAAAGTAATTTTCTTGCACAAAGGAAGGATTCATTGCTACATAAAGTTCAACTCTAGTCTTATAACTTGATTTATTGACTGCAATCCCAATTTCTTTTCATTCAAGTTTCTCGTCGACATCAAGACGATGATAGATAAGGGAAATCGCGAGGAAGTAAGGCGCTGCCATTCATTCGCGATAAATCTGAACAAGTTCACCAAGTGATCGAGTCGAGTATTTCTCGTACTCCGAAGTAATCGGCTATTTCGACTTCGCCCGTACAATCCAATTCCTCGCGTGCATGTGAAGGCCTTTCAAAAATTTCATTGGTCAGCGCGAACGCGGGATATCGTGCCTGCTCTAACCCAGTCGCGTTTTCCATCTATTTCGCAGTCAGCAATATCGGTAATTGGTCTTTCCGGATCTCTTCCTTCCGCAGCGTTGCAAAGTATGTACAAGCTGCATATTATCAATTTACTAAATTTACTTTTATTAAATTTATGATTTTAATATTGTGCTAATATACAGGATATATCAAAACTGATAAATAAACAATAAATAACAAGAAAAGGCTACAAGCCAGATTTTTATATACAATAATCAGGTTGAAACGTATGTTCTAAGAATTTGAAATACATAAAAATCTGGCTTGTAGCCCTTACTTGTTATTTATTGTTTATTATTATTGAGCCATTATAAGATTATTTTTATTTAATATATGCGGGCGTGATGATAAATATTTTAAAAACAAATTCCTTATAATATTTCAAGACGAAAAGAATAATACAAAAATACTGAGGCTATAACAGCTTTCAAACGAGAACAAAAATAAAAATTACGAATACAGCTAGAATTTTGTGCGCTGTAGAGATAGCAAGATGATCAGTGTGAAGGTGCTGAATTTTGTTATTGTCAAAAGTATGAAGAAAGTATTCAAGAAAGTACTTTCATACTCATTTTGCCATCCCTGAGCGCGTGAAATTATAGCCCTGTCATTCTTAATTTGTAAACTCTTTTCAATTGAAAATAACTTTAGCCCCGGCATTTTTGTATCAGACTTTTCTTAAAAAATTGTAACATTTTCTTAAAATGTTACAAAAATCTGTCTTTAAAATATTTATCGTTTTGGGACGCCTTGTATATAAAATTGATTTAAAAAAGATAAACTATATCCATGCAAAGAAATTTATCATATTCATTGTATAACTTCAGACAATGTATATAAAATAAATATTATGTAATGAAAGATTATTATTACAAAAGATTATTTCTAAAAATCTGTAAAATGAAATATTAAAATTTTGTAAAATAAATTAACATGCATTAAAAAAAAAGTTAATCGAATCATTTGTGCAAAAAAAAAATAAAGCTACTGTCGAAAATATTTTATTCTTTTACGGCACAAAAGCCATTCTACGAAAGCACACATCACACATCAAAAGTTGACAGAACAGAAAGGATATTTACGTTGCATATATGCACGCAAATGCAGCTGAGGCGCGTTTGTTCTATATCTACACTCGCACTCCATATTTTTACCTCTGTGAGAGATAGCAAATATTTAAGACAAGCTTGTTTGTCTTTTCCGATCTGTAGCCTACATTTGTACGTCTCCGCTCGAACTCGTTGAAAGACGCGTACACATACATTTTCTGTACAATCAAAACTTACTTATTTACTTTTGAGAATTAGTTTATTTTATAGTATTTTGTGTGACTGCTCTCCGTGTACTAATAATATTAACTATAGATATTCTTTACATGTAGATTTTAAAACTGCGATTTAGTTTTTCAATATTTTAAAATAATTTTTTTTCTTGGAGTTAATTTAAACATATTAAGTCTGAAAATCATAATTTGCATAGTTTAAGCTTAGTAAAGAACATAATATCATCTTTATTATTAAACATTAAGTTGAAGAAATTTAAAATTCATGAATATTACAAAAATTAAATTTTCGATCGAAATTCAAAATATATATCAATCCAAGATTTTTAGTTAACAAAACAATTTTATTTGACTTAATCCTTTCCTATATAATTTTGAGAAAAATATCGCGGATTTTAAAATACTCTGAATAGCCGCACTAAAGGAAACTATATGGAAATCATTACATATAGAAACCATGTAAAGAAACGATGAAATTTCCTTTTGAATATTCTTTAATGTGCATTTTCCATTTATATGGATATTATCGTCTCGAGTTTCACGAGCTTATAACTGCAATAAAATTGTGCACCTGAAATTATGTTGCAGTTTCCTCGATTTAAATGATCGACTTTACGAGGATATCTAGAGCTTCTTCCCGATTGAAATAATACCTTCTCGCGATATCGAACGATATCGAAACGCGCGTGCTTTCAGGACGAACGTAAAGCAACTTCCAGCGGCCAAAAGGGAAAGAATTGAATTATCCGAACTTATGCATGTGGCACCACGTTTACACGATATATGAAAGTCGCGTGTGCGAGGCTCATACCCGAGCGAGGCGAACAATCGCGCTAAATCTCCGTGAAAAATCCAACGGATATATATTCACGAACTTGCGTCTTTTCTCGCATCTTTCTCCGGCAAAAGGCGTTTAATTTTCATAAAGAACCTCAATTTATGGGGTATCCTAAATTTTGGTACATGCTCTCAAACTTACAAACGATGCTTTATCTTTTAATTTTACTCGCATGAGCAAAAGTTGTACCCTGCTTTTACGCCAATGATAAATATACTATCCGCAAACTGTAAGCATAATCGTTTTAATGCAGAATACTGCAGTTAATTATTTCAAAAATTAACTTTCGGATTATAATTAAAATCACAAAGACAAATAAAAATTATCTACTCGAAAACGATATGAAAGTAGATATTAAGTAAATATAAAGTAAAAATGCAAGTTCCTCGTTTATAAGTGGAATAATGGTATTACAAGATCAACTGCGACATAATGTCGACGAATTTCTGCTTTAATCGGACGAAATAAGTACATTTTCCAAATAATCCATCAGGTAATGCATTTAAATCTAATTTTTGTTTCGTCAAAGTCCATCTATCGTGGTCGCCTTAAAGCCAGATATGAATATTGAAATTCTCATTATTCGCATAGCCGCGAGCGACCAGTGTAACTGATCCACACTTTGGCCGACATAATTTAAAGTTTCTAAATTAGCGAGTTAAATTATGGATACGTGCTCGGTCACTAGGCATCCCAGGCTAGCCAGTTTAACAGATAGATTGCAAAAGTCATATCCCATAGGACTCGTAGATATCATCTTTATTTTATCTTTAAACTAGGTCGTATTACAAAGCTGTAACAATTGAATTTTTTCGAACATATATCTTTTGCTCATTTATATATGCTTTTTATAAGAGAAATTTTAATAAAATTTTCATGATCTTACATTGAAGAATTCATTACAGAGAGAAGAGTACTTGATATTTATGATTATAATTGCTTGCTTAAAAAATTATGGTTAGGAGATCCATTTTTATAGTTAGTATTGCTATAATATTAGTAACAATAATTTTGTGTGTGTGTGTGTGTGTGTGTGTGTGTGTGTGTGTGTGTGTGTGTGTGTGTGTGTGTGTGTGTATGTGTGTGTGTGTGTGTGT
>Ga0157364_1002416_pt1 | contig 17343 bp, 4 predicted proteins | sample AttsexASBM2_FD_111476 | JGI IMG/M metagenome (GOLD analysis project Ga0157364, IMG submission 111476) | Fungus gardens microbial communities from leaf cutter ant in Ribeirão Preto, State of São Paulo, Brazil - Atta sexdens ASBM2 | ecosystem: Host-associated > Fungi > Mycelium > Unclassified ... | reverse complement strand
ATATATATCTTTAATGCTATACCTGATCTAATATTACATTCAAAAATAATTTACATTAAAAATTATTTATAGAATTACATTCAATAATATGGATATAAATATTTTTCGAAGCTGATATAAAAACCGCTTTTAAAAAATGTTGATCTTTATAGTGCGTGTCAGGAAAAAGTTTGAGAAACTAACTTCGTTGAGGTCGTAATGAGATTTAGAACCTGATTTGATTCCGCAATTAATTCCAGCTTGGTAAAGCAATTTCTTGACCAATCATGGACTCTACATATATTTTTATCGTGCGTGTAAAAATATGTACAGAGCAATTAATGATATGAAGGTCCAAGAAATTTCTGACGTTATCGAAGATTTGTTGAAGCTATAAACGAATATTATGCGTTCATAATTTCTAAATCCATCACGTGAGCAAAGATAATGCGAATAAAAATATATATCATATTATTTATGTGGATATCTTACAGAATAAAATAATATATGTAGAATATACAGAAATGATACGTAGAATGTAATTAAACAAAAAGAATGTAATTAAGCAAAGAGAAAAAAAAGAAAAAAAGAGAAAAGAAATATTAAGCGAGTATAAAGTTTGACTACTAATTCTAAATCCGATAATAACAAAGTGAATTTTATTACAATTTTCCGCGGATATTTATTTTTCACATTTTTATATAAAAATAATATAAACAAAGAAAATTGTGCGTAACATAACTGCACGTCAAATGAATAAATAAGTAGAAAAATAATCAAAAAGGAAATATTTTACGCTCTATATAAAGATTCCTTAAAATCGAACAATAGCAGTGCATAATTGTGTTATCGCGCATAGTGGTGGATAGGGGCACCCAAGCGTGATTTTCATTCGTCGACGTGACGCGGGTGCGACATTTATAAATCAAGCTGGTGTACCATACCACTATCGTTATATTTCAACAACGACATCACGGGCATCTCCTCAAAGAATACCCAGATCTCTATTCCCAAAGCTGCGGGATCAGCACTGTCCACGCCACCGGCGTATCTACGATCCTAGGTCTTTTGCTCTTTCTGTTTCTCTTGCGCGAGTTTCGCGACAAGCTAAGCGGAAGTGCTCGAATTCGTTCGTGTCCAGGTCGCCGTCCGTGTGTGTTCGCGAGCACTCCCACATGTGTGCACGTCCGGTTACGCGTATAAATCCGGTCCACCCGCACGTGAAATGTATAGTGAAGCGGAAGTGGCCTCTACGTACCGGCGAACCACCTCCTTCCCCTCCTCTCGTCGTCGCACCGCGCGCTACTTCCTTTCCGCTTTCCTCCGCTATTTAGTTCCACGTTCTCCATCTACCTCTTTCTCTCCTACCTCCTCTCTCTTTCTTCCTTCCTCGTCGACCCTTTCGTTTCCTGTCTATCCTTTTCCCTGTCATGTACTAGAATGTTTGTGTGCGTAAAAATGTCGCCAACAAACGAGCGCGAACGCGAGAGGACCTGAGGGCTATCGGAACGTTTCGGCGAGCGAGCGATTCAAAGAATCGCATTGGGCGAACGATGAAAAGTTTCGAACATATACGCGCGCGGGCGCGTTCTCTTTTACGATGTAGTTGACGTAACAGAACGAGACTACGTAGTAGTTACGAAATCAAAGGACCCGTTCTCGCAATAGTGTTGCAGCTGCAATTCCGATTCTTCAAGGTAATTTCCCTCTATTCAGGAGTTCCACACGATCCTGCATCGTACTGCACCATGTTATGTACTATCAGCCATGGTACACTGCTGTGACGATGCCACTATTGCCGATTCCGGTTTCCGGCTTACCGTCTTTTTCGTGAAGTATTCATGGCCTTCGCGGATCGAAATTTTATTTAACTCCACGCGCGCACGTGCGATATTTCCTCGATTACTTTCTACGATTTTCGTGTCCAAATTCCCTTTCCCGTTTTTTCGTTTTTCTGAGTTACACGAAAAAGGGAAAGTGACACGATTCCCAGACTAACAGACCCAGAATAAGGAACAGAGCCGCGACAAGAGACAACGCCGCCGGGAACCTTGGGTTTTCGTAATCAGTTTGTTTGCAAACGACGCGATGCCGCGAAACTTTCGATGGATAAATGGCAAAAGAATATAAAGTAATGTGATTGGTATGCTATTCAAGTCACAACTCTCATTTACATTTCTACGTGGATATGTATAATCAAAGATACGATTTTAAATACAATTTGTATCCGTATGTGACAAATATCATTTATTAAAATATAATACCTTTTAAATGAATATAATTTGCTTTTCTATTTATAGATTGAATTACATTTTGCTTTCATACTAACCGTCAACAACGAGAAATACCTCGTCTAAACGGAAGATGTATTTTTCATTAGCAACTATCTCAAGGTACCTCCAGGTAGCATGGCAGTATTTAATTAAATAGATATGGTTTGGTCAGAATTAGATTGTTAACTGTCAGAAAAAGCGCGAATATTCTTCTCTTTTCCGTGAGTAAAAAATAACAAACTCTGATATACATATATATAGTATAATGATCAGAAAAACGCTATAAAAAAAGTGTAGTATTTTGCCTTTATTCCTTTCTACAGCTGCGATATTATACTGTGCATTATTACTGCATTGTTAATAATAAACATATTCGACGCTGAGACTTTACATAATTGAAACGGCCTATTCTGCGGCTGCTCGTTGACCCCGCGAACTCTCGTCCGGTAAATAGAATAAATATTTTAACGTTAACTAGCACCGGCACACCTGAGTCTAGGTTTCCATTAATGGCATCGTTACAACTGCGGAACCCTTCGCTAAATCACAATTTTCGAAATTATCCTATTGTAACATCGATGAAAATCGATTATAATCTCTTTTTGTCGCGCTTGTTTCTTTGTGTTTTTTTCCGTGGAATACGAGTTTTTTCAGAATCCTAATTTTCTTAATTTAAAAGATCACTTTTTATTCTCGTCTTTTATATCCTTATTTTTGTATCTGTTTCTTCACAGCTACGCAATACGGATTTTCGTTCTCATGGGAGGCTGATCGATCCTGGGAAATCGAAATTTCATTAATCTCAGTCGTTTTCTTTCTCCTTTCCTACTTTCCGTCCCACAGCTGCTTCAACCCGGTAAGCAATATATACATTCATATGCTTTTACATATATCCGTACATATATTCGTGCCCAAGTATGTACATTGGCGCAAATAGCCATGCCATGTTAGAGAAACCAATGAATAAGTGGCTTCCATTTGACAGAATCGCGATATTCTTCCGAATCGTTTAAATATCGAAAAGTCGTTTCAGTAACTGTATATTACATATTGTATACTTGGCGTATACTATCTCATTTTAGAAAGAAAAGTGTTATTGCTTCAAAAAATGTATATGTAAGTATTTGAGAAAATTGTTAAGTCAATAGAAAAAAAAAGAAGAGAAAAAGAAACAACTTTAAATGTTAACTTTAAATGTTAATATAACTAAATTATCTATATGAATCTCTGCGGTTGTTAATGTCTAAATAATATATTTCGCAAACAATTGAACTGTACTTACCAACGAAGTTAACTGCAACGTTTCGACTTTGGATTCGAATCTTCTTCAGTACGAAAGTCAAGTATAAACTACAAATATATTTGTATAGTACTGTACTATTGTAGTTTGTACTTGACTTCTCCGCACTGCAGATGACTTAAATCTAAAATAAAAAAACATTTGTAATAAACTTTGTTGATAATATTACATCCCAATTATTAAATTTGTGAATTATATCTTATCGCCTTAAATTACATTTTCTTTACGTACTTAACAATTGCGGAGACTCATATGAGCAATTATTTATATTTGATTTGTTTTTGGAGCCACAAAACTATTGTTATTTTAGTTAAACGTTAAAATTACAAACTTTCAATTTTTTCATTCTATTGTTTAATTTACATCGTAAAATATAATATTTAAATATAATATAAAATATATTATAAAAAATATATATAATATAAATTTATTCATTAAAAACTAAAATCCAGTTAACTGTGATATTTTTATAAATCTTCATTTCTCAAAAAATGTTTCGTTCGAAACGTAATACGAAGCGTACTCCTCCAAAAAATTAATACATTCGTTCAAAAATATCATATTATTCGGTTCAATTAATATCAAATTAAAATTCTCTTCTTTCACTTAGAGAATGGAAAATTTTAAAATAATTATTTTCGACGTGGAAAATAAAAAAAGTATATGAAAGTATATAAACTGCTAAGATATTAACGAACGATCGACTCTGAAAGTTAAGCTATTAATGTTGCCATGGAAGCGTGCTCAACTTAGGTGCGACTTTTCTCTTAACATGGATTATCGATGTCTATGCTACCATAAGTCGAGGTGCAGCGTACGCCAGTCTGTCGAAGCTTTATGACACTTCTTCCTACAAGCCGTCGAAGCCGCGTGAATCCCCGGACGGCCATCGTTCGCTAAAACCCTTTTTGCCTCCGTCGTTACAATCTTCCCCAACCACTAACCATCGACAGACACGATACTAGCAATTTTCTTCAAGTTTCTAGTTCTCAAAGAACTTCTTGAATAACCACGAGGACACTTACTACGGTAAAAAGTGGCATGGTGTGACCTACATACAGAAACTGCTGACGCGCATAATACAAAAGAGATAGTTGTTCAAAAGGCAAAGAGAAAAGAAAGATGAGCAATAACGATAACTTTTGTGTTCTGAAGCGTGGGCGCTATGATGTTCCTATATATGTCATTTAAAAGGACACCATACACCATGATCGATTTAGCTGGACTGGAATTATTTAAAATGACGTACAGATATGGTTTTCCAGTAGCGACTTGAAACAAAATATGTCATAAAATGCATTTTCTCACGCAACATATGCTTGAAAAATAAATGGTTTAGACACATAGGTAATAAATATCGCACCTGGAGAATATAACCGGAGAGTACTTTGATATATTCAAGATGATACCAAGACGGTATCATATTCGAGATAATTTCTCTCTCCTTCATGCGAACTATATGCCCGTGTATCTGTCTCATAAGGCACGTCTAATTCATCTTACACCACCGATCGAAATTTCATTAATCTCCGGGACGTAACGCGTCCTCGCCTCGGCCTGGTTTCTACAGCTAAAGTCTATCTACAGGATATACGTGTAAGGAAGGTGCTATCTGGAGGTCATCCTTTCTCTCGTCGATGTGATTGCTCTCGTGCACTTCGTTTTGTCACCCCTTTCCCTCCCCCCCCCCCGTCTCCTGTTCACCTTTCTGTTCCTTCTAAGCTATCCTATTTCTACCACCGTAGTCTCTTCAAACCTTCGTCGTGCTAACGGCGAAGACAAACACTCGCACGAATTTCTTATGCAGCCGTCGCGCATACAAATGACGTGTTTAGAGAGTCGACGCCGTTCTGCTGTCTGCTAACCCTGGAGACAGGACTTGTAAGAAACCGGGGGAGTAAATGTAGGGGATGGTGCGGCAGAGAGGATAAAAAAGACGGGAGTTGAAGATGCTCTCGAAAGGAAACGAGGCGATGGTGCCTCCTTATCGATTTCGAAGAAACGCGAGGATGCGGATGAACGTAATCGAGGGATGTCCAGTCGAGTTCGCACGTGCTCTCACTCCGCTCCACCCCGCTACATACAACCGGTGCGATTTCTATCAGAACGAAAAGTGTGCTCTCATTTCTGTTACTCTTGGCGTTGCAAGATTGTGAAACGCCAGCTATGTACGCGACAGAGGAAGAAATTGTCGTTGCTTTCGAGCGAATATTGAACGTAAATATTCAATTTATAATAAATTTTACTTATTAATTTTACTTTACTCTAATATTATTAAGTTATACAATTATATGAAAGTTACAATACAAATTTTAATTTTAGTTACAATACAAAGTTAAATACAAACATAAGCAATTGAAAAAGGCCAATTTAGCATACATTTTATTAAAAAGCAAAAATTTATTTATATATTACGGTTTTATGAGATAAAATGAAGATTTCAAAAATTATATAATAAATAAATTATATAATATAATTCTAAAAATGTTAAAGGATATAATCATTTTTTTTTTGTAAATGCAAAGCTCTTAACGTGGATATTTAATATCAGTATAACAAGAGTTTATAGATTTTTTATCAGTAGAACGACAAGTATCGGTCCACAATCTTGCTTTAAAAGGCCATTAAGCCGTAAGCCGAAAGTTAAGTGACGTTAAAGGATCGACAGGAGTGACTAAGGAGACCTGTGGTACAATAAGCTTTAAGCCGTAAGATGTTGGCCAATCACAGTCGAATAATTCAAATATGAGAAGAATAATCGACTATGAATGGTTTAAAGTTTACTATATGGTTTATAGTAATGGTTTAAAGTTCTTACGGTTTAAAGTTTACTATACCTATTGTGTTTCGGACTTTACGCTTTCGGCCTACGGTTTATGGCCTCTTAAAGCAAGGTGATGAACCGACACTAAGGGAAATTTTTCAAAAGCATTATACTATCAACCGAAAATAAATTTAAATTTATGTGACTTTTATGACAACTTGAATCAACATTGAAAGTAAAAGAGAATTCTTTCGAGAATGCATTTATATCATGCCTCTCATTTGAAGCAGCATAGCACAAAAATGATGAAACACAGAGACGAGCTATTACCAAAGGGTATATGCGAAGCAATTTTTGAGGAAAGCAGCAGATTTCATATAAAAGTAAATACACATTTTCCAACTACCGCGACACAAAGAAAGCGGTGCAGTCTGTTTACAGCATGTTGCATCGACGAACTCGCGACAAACTTCCTTCTAACTTGATAACAACCTCTCGTTCGTTCTGCTTGCGCGAAGTTTGACGAAAGAAGCCCGGTCTATTCGCTTGCATCAAGTTTGTCAGCTCGCACCGCTCGTTTGACACAAATTGTTGCTAAAACGAAGTTTTCGTATTTTTCCGCTTCCGTTGATCGCATCCGGTTGCATTCGAAATGTAACATCCTTCGACGAAATCTGATTAAAATTTTACATACGACTACCCTCTTCTCCCTGTACACGAAAAACAGAAAACAACATTTTACTTTATATTCAACTGGTCTGACTTATCATCTTTAACCATTTTCGAGAACTTCGAAAAAACTTAGTCGACTTACGTATTACTTAAAGAAGGACGCGAAAACACGTCAATGGTATTACAGATATATCAAAATAATGGATATTTGATGAAAAGTTTCTAAGGAGTTAAAAGTTTCATAGAGATCATATATATAGATATACTTGAAAGATATCCTTTTATTTTTATAACATCTTGGTTGGAATTGTACGTCCTGTTTTAGAACATAGAATTCAGAACACACATGTATGAACATATATATGTATCAATTTTACAGCGCGAAATGTACATCGGAAAAAAGCACCGGAACTCCGCTTTAAGACCTCCTTATTCACAGGGTACATTTCGCTAAAAGGCAAAAATTTGCCACTAAGAAATGTTGTGTGTATGTACTTGCCATGTTCTGTCTTCTGTTGAAAGTTCGTGGACGCTCCATTCATCCTCCCGAAGCCCTTGTTTGGCGCGATCAACGAAGATGCATGTGCAACGCGCGCCGAAAATTTCTTATCGTGTATTTCCCTCTCGACGAGCAGAGTTATTTGTTTAGATAACCGCCACTACATATAAATGACTCGCTCGTACGAATCATAAATTTCGAGAAGCTCGCGCTTTCATTAGGAAACTTGGCCATACTAAAAACATGTTCAATGACAAGACATACAAAACTACAACGTTAGCCTATTTTTTTCATATTGATATACTTTATATAATTATATACATATTGAATAAATATAATTTCTGTAATTAATTTTTAAATTACTACAATAAAGTAAAATTTGATTTATCAATTTATTATTTTATTTCACTATAACTCTTTATAATTTTACGCACATGTAATGTAGTATTTTTACAAGTAGTATGAAACAATGAAAAACAATATTGACGTTACCTTCCAAAACAGCAGTAATTAAAATTAAAACACTGTTCATTTATATTCAAATCAAATTAGTTTATTGTAAACGGTTACCTAAATTGTAACCTGCATAGTGATTGAGCTTTAAATATGTATATGCAACTATAAACTTGTATGTATATTATAAAAGAATTTCTGCAGAGAGAGAGAGAAAGAGAGAGAGAGAGAGAGAGTGTTAAAAATCTTTTTAGGTTAAAATGTTAGTCGCGAATTTGAACATTGTATCGTATTACAGTTTACTCATTTTACAGCATTGATATCAATTTCGTTAAACCTATAAATTCCGCATGTGTCATCGCTTTTCACGAATTTTAAAAGCCAATGAGATTGCAATAGCGTGTAATCACTGTATGTAACGCACAATCAGAAAACATTACAATTCAAGTATCCAAATGTATTAGGATTGATACAATCGATGTAAAATCGATCTTCGCTCAATTTAAGATATATATAAAACACGACCGTGTTAAAAACTCGACATTACTTCGCAAGCTAATCGCTGCCGGTGATTCCATTGAAATCCGCCGTCGAAACGCGGGGGGGTTTGTGCGATACGATTTATCAATTAACTGCTCGATCGAACGGATCGGTAGGCTGGCTTTTTCGCCACAGCTTATACGACACCAATTATCGATTTCGGAGGGGGGAAAAATACTGAACCGCTTTTTCGACGATTCGCGCGCATGCAGTTAAAACGACCAACTACACCACGAAAAACCGTCTCGGAATTTCAGTCAGGTCTCGCATCGGCAGCCACACGCCGTATGCCTCTTGCCACAGAATTACTTCCGCAGGTTCTACAAATCGTTAATTTCTTTTTGAAGTTCCACTCAGACGACGCCAGATAGTGTTTTTTGTAATTGCAAAAAATTAATGAGTGGCTACTTTGCTCCTGCTGTATTTTACAGAGTTAAATTTCCTTTAATTAAATCTTCTTCCAATTATTGACAATTCATAAAAAAATATACGTTCGTTACTGTATCATAAAAAGATTATTCTTTTCATACTTTTGTTTCATATGATAATAAAATTACGATAATGAAATTTTCAGTGCTATTGATGGATATAAAGTAACGATAAGGTTTCTTTCTTTTAAACTTAATTAGTTATTTTCGTCGCGTTATTGTAAGAGGAAATGTGATCGATGTTGAAGTAAAGAAATTCGGGAACAGCTAAAAATTCAGAGTATCCTAATATCGCGAAGAGATAGAGAGAAGAAAGACTACGAATTTTAACGTCGGCTAAAAAAAAAGGTCTCGTACATCAGGAAAAAACTGAAAAGAGGAAAAAAGTGCGTCTGCGAGGCGATCTAATAACGGGGAAAAACGCCATCAGATTAAACGTGACGCGATATGGCATCGTTGCTAAAATACATCGCGTTCGTTGCATTCACATGTACACGCAACTGTCACGCAGAACACATACCACGATAATGGAGAAGCATCGCGTGCGAGGTACGCGAGACACAAATATTTGTGCGAATCCAACGCTTCATCTAAATATAATCAGCACTGATACATGAGCAGTCCGACATATTACATGCTATTTCCTCGGGGGAAGTTCAGAAATACGCAGGCCGGTGAAACCCGCGCGTTTTACATCGCATACATTATTATTATCGGTGAGATACGCGAACATCGGAGCTAAATGTTATTATTCTTTTTAATTTCGTTTCTTTTTTCTTCCTCGCGTGATTGACCGCTCGCGTGCAGTGCGTGCATTTCACATCGTGCAGTGCTCTTCAAGATTGATATACGCAATCTCTCTCAGACATTACGACATCAGTACGGCAAACAATATTCGTTCGCTCATGCTCTTGTTAGATACCGGCAATATTAATTAAGTCTGAAACAAACGTTTGCAACACTCCCTGAGAGCACCGCGACTTATGGGGTTCATCGCAACGACATTTCGTAATATAACAAAGATTGCGCTGGTACGCTCGGTACTCTGTGATCCATCATAATATTACGCGACAATAGAATAAGTCGGCATTTCCGCGGTGTCTACGACAACGTGATCCGAACATTATCCATCCGTTGTTTCAACCATCTCGATTGCTTGCGTCTCGCGCGCGCGCGCGCCGCAATAATAATGACATTTGCTGTCAACAAGACTGGCGCATCGCATAGAACGCTCACGACCGCGAAATTTCGCGGTCGAATTGTCGGCGTAATTCATAATTAGTATCCCAGTACCGCGGAATTTATTTATCCAGGTTATGCAAGAATGCAAGTTATCGTACTGCAAGTCTAACCAATTATAACATAAAGTTTATAAAATTATAACATAAGATACAGTATATCTATCGGAGAAAACATTAAAAATGTAAAAAAAAACGCGTCAAGTATATTTTGCAGAAAAAACATAAAAAAATAATAATAAAAAAAGAAATAAAATCAAAATAAAAATATTTCAAGTATCTCTATTTAAAAAATCTCATAGAACACAGTGCCAAATAGATGTCAAATAGGCACAAATTAATGCGGGAGAGATGTGAGAGAGATTGTGATAGTGATAGTGTGATTGTGATAGAAAAAGCGCAGAAAGATGTAGAAAAAGTGTAAAAAGGTGCACTCAAAAGAGGAGATTTTGCAAGACGACGACGATGACAACGATGACGACACAGCTGAATGACTAAATGACATAAATCGGACAGAAAAATACGTGCATATTCATACCTACGCATTAAGTGCACTTACGGACATGATTATAATCTCATTTTAATTGTAAAAATCTATATTCTTCCCCAATTTATGCATTTTTAAAATAATATCAATTTGTTTAAACAAAGCAATAATTTTTAATTACATAAGCATCCTCCTTCCTATAAAGGATACGCCGTAGCGTCTCTTTCGTAACACTGTATTATCCTTTCGTAATAATATAAAAAAGATGTTTTTAATGTATTAAACTTCAAAAATATACTTGATGGGAGACGCTACCGTATCTCTTGATGCATTGTTCAATTCATAATGTCAAATTATACTTACAATTTAAGTTATTTTTAATTATTTTTATAAATCATTACTCCTACTCATTATGTTAATTTGACTAAAACAATAGAGTAACAATTTAAACATATTAAATTTGGCTTAAATTTAGTTTACCATTTTGTTATTAAATGTATATGTTAATATGGACGAAGTTTACTTTGAAACTAACTACAGAAATGGATTAATTTACATTTTGACATACATGGCAGTTAAAAATAACAAAATATTATAATAAATTTAAGAGATTGAATTACCTTACTATTCCTAAGGGATTGAATTACATTATTTCTTTTATATCTAATAGTGTTAATAAAGTTACGTGAAATTTAATGCAATAAATATAACTTTCCCGGCGACGAAATTAACAATTGTTATTTCTTAATAATTTCATAACAGCTAAATTAATGAAGAAACTGAAGCTAAAGAGAATAAGGAGTTTGTAACAGATACATGCATAACGATACAATATCATTAATCATTATTATTGTTAAATTATTAATCATTAATTAGTGATATTATTAAATTAAAAGTTGTTATCTTTCTAACGATATTATAGTGAATATTGATTTTGATATATATATATATATGTTTATAAATGAAAAATACAATTTGAATATTTTCACGATAAATTGATTTTTTTTCAATATAATTGAAAAATATTGATGAGTTACACAACTCACTATTACTCCAATTGATTCTAATTAAAATAGTTTTCGGATGAATGCATCGCTATAGACGCAATACTCGTTATAATGCACTCTGACTGTGCTCGTCGAAAGTATAATACCGTCCGGTGTTGCTGTATTCAAAGAAACTTATAACATGTGACTCATCAACACTTCCATTTTTTTTTTATAAAATAAAAATATTTGAATTATATTATTATAAGTTACATATTAAAAGATAAAGATCTCATTACAAAGAAATACATAATATAAACATATCGACATTAATATTCCCGATGTATATTTGACAATAATGTTCAACTATGAGATCGTAAAATATTGTTGTTAAATTAAATTTTCCTCGGCCATAAATCACCAACACGAAATAACTTTTGACTTATACTAGATACGGAGCTTCGAATACCTCGGTTACCTCAAGAGATTGCGATTACACAGATAACAGTGCTTGCCTTTGCGGATGCTACTCGAATCTGACCGAAAATCTTGAAAGCATTCTGATTCCTAAAGTTCACGAAACGTAGCCATAGCTATCAACGAAACTGAAATTTAAGCTTCCCTGTTATCGAGCGTACTTAATGGAGTAGTGAAATTGTTCTTACATCCCCTCTTTCGACAGGTTTCACTTCGATTCGCTGTTAATAACTCAAACTCGCAAGTGCCTCGATTACCCGGTTTGATTTAACGAAAAAGTTTTATACGCTAAAAGAGAAAAGATTTATCGCACTTTCCCGCAACGCTCGGGAACTTTGCGACGAGCGGGCATTGCATGACACGTACAACAGCGTCGATAAGCAATAAAAAAGACTACCACCTAGTTTTATGCCCTATAAAGGATTATCGATTTTTCTTGAAAATGCACGTTACGTGCGGGTCGGACCACAGATACGCGCGCGTATGAGAGAAGTCAGAGTTAGACTTTAAATCCTCACTCGCAATTTCAGGGAACCTTTCGACACTATAATTGTAAAGCACATTCGTACAAATCGTCCGACGAACGTCATCGTGTTCCCCGTGTCAGTCTGTAATTTTCGGACTTCAAACGAGAACGAAGCTCGCAATCATTGACGACCATCGTTGTCGTCGACGAAATTCCGTATTGTAGTCGTTAATCCGTAAAGGTGAATTATCACTCCTGACAGAAAAGTGCGAGAAACTAATTGGCTATATGTATAAAGGTAACAATAGTAGAGGCAATTTATTAACAACCGATAAATTATCGCGAACGTAGCAAGGCGCGTCAAGAGACGGCACGACGAAGCAATACGCTTTATTTCGCTCGGGAAATATTTGTCGCTTTCCGATAATCGAGAATAATCGAGTTCGCTCGTAATTATTGCCGCGACGTCGATTTATCGCCCACCCACTCGGCCAGATCCGTTCTCGTGCCACATTTTTTTACATCGACTGCGGAATAACGATCGTGGCAAGAGGCGGCTATTTTTCGAAACTCTTTCGCTGCATCTCCGAGCACGCATTGCAAAAATAGGTAAAAAAAAAGAAGAAAAAAGACAACGCGTTCGTCGAAAAGGGGAACTTCATCAGCGGTCGCGCGGAGTACAGCGATTGAGAGATTTTTACGCGTTCGCACTCGCATAGTCGGCGCTCGTACAGTCGAATACAGCCCTCGAGCGATTATTTCTGCGAGCCCGCAGGCACAAAGACTCGACTCGAAATTGGTAGAATCCATTCGACGAACAAATCGCGAATTTGATGCTTTGAGGAGACGCGTCGATGCTACTACCGACTCAGCATCCGAGTTATCAACTTTCAAAAACGGAATTGGGATGCAAACGGGACGAAATTATAGCGCTTTAAAATTCCGTTATATTTTGATGGATGAGAGACGAATTAACATTGGAAAAAATTCTAGAAAAATAGCTAAACAAATATGAAAAAATGATTTTTAATTATAATCGGTTGCGAATTAAGTAACATTACGAATTGTTATAATAACAAAATATATTAGCTAATGCTATTTCACAGAAAGTTTGAAAATTATTATTGAAATTTTCAAGATTCTTCAACTAGTAAACGACAAGATTGTGGTGGAAGTATTGATTATATTTACAATACCGGCAACACCGACTCTGCCGGATTTCTCTAAAAATTTTTCTGTTATATTTTTCAGTTAAAATAGACGCGATTCTGAATTTTTAATTATAACTAAAATACTTATTATGAATATAAAAAGCGTAGATATTCATACATTTTTTACTCATAATAAAAAATATTAATATTTAATTAGATATTTTTAACTTGCATGCAACAAAAGATAAATCACGTTTTATGAATAGCAGCAAGATTCTTTATTTTGTGAATATATTATATAAATTCGCATATGAATATTCCAATTTTCCATACGCCACAGAATTACGTTTTCAATAACTGCTGCATGGCCAAACGTTTATTAAACATTACATGAATATGTGTACAGAATTTCCACGATATATTTTTGAGCATTTAATCATTTTCATAAAAATGTTTGTCGAACAAAAAACGAGTATTTTTAATATTATCCCAGTACTCTCGCGATACAAATATTATACTTATTACTTTAATATATAAATATATACATATATATATATATATATATATATATATATACACATATATATTTGCAAAAAGATTGTTAATAAAACGTGAAATTCTTTCTTTCTATTCATTCGATAATACAGAGGATTATAGTTGTGTACTTTTTATACATATATCCTTCTCGCAACTCTTATGCTTCCGCTGTTTCTTTGTACTTTTTCTCGCGGAATCTTTCCCTCCAGGAAAAAAGTCCAAAGAAGGGAAGAGCATCGCGATTAAAAAGTATCGCGTATGAAAGCGCTTCGTCGCAAGATCTCTGATGTCTGTGGTTACCTTTGAGTTGTAACGATGTAATTTCTATTCATGATCCGTCTAATGAAAATATAATCGCGTCGGCTATATATTTGCATCAACGCGAGTGCCGCTTTATACCGGATTCGCTGCTTCCCCTATTTCGCTACTACACGGAAAAGTATATATACGGGTTAAGCGGTAGATAGTACTTGACGTTATGAACTACGCTTGCTTTATATGCTGAAAATATATGTAGTGCGAGAAATGCGACGAGGTATGTCGCGACTTATTAATGGATCAATGGCTCCTACTTTTTCTCACGATAAATAAACTTAAAGATGGCATGTGGTATTTTTGTGATCGTGTTACGCATTCAGAATTGCTAGCAATAAAAATATAATATATAAATCTATAAAATTTATTTAGTTTATTCTCTCATATTCTCTTTAAACCTCACATTAACGAGTCCTCTCATTAGTAAATGTAATATTTTATTATAGCAAAGCTATTTTAAAATAAAAAATTAAAGATTTTTTTTATTTAAATAAAATAATAAAATATTTTTTTAAATAAAATAATAAGATATCTTTTTTGTTTAAATAAAACAATTACATAAAATTTAACTTGATTATTAATATCTTTATTATTGAATTTACTTTATTATAAAAAAAAAGGTTAGATATATCTTTCCTCTTATAATTGTTGAAACCGTGGATACAATCTTCATATTTGCTTTTCATATTATCGTTAGGACTGTGCTATTGAATTGTTCCTGATAAGAGTGAGTGCAATTCTTTTCAGTCATATCCATATGAATATCGCTAGAATATAGAAAAATAATTGTATTTTGATGATGAAAAGGTATAGTGTTGTTGCGGACTGAATAGATTAACTGACAGAGTAACGAGTTTTAAATTGCAATAGTCCCATGTTTAGATAGCGATCACGCTTCGCAGACACTTTGTCATAGATTTGTTCATTGCATGGAGATTGACGAAACGTGAAATTGTTGTTCAATAACACTTACTCCGGCTATTCGAGGAGCGTCAACAACGCGATAGAAAGAAAAACGTAGGGGAAAAAAGTGGGTCGTGCGTATAATCGCGATCGCGGTTATAGTACAGCAGGCGGATATACTTCGTCGATGTGGAAAACCAGATGGAATTGGTAAAACAGCGTGTTCGATTTCTCACGGGCGTGATGACGATTCAGAGCATCGCGCGGGCTTTCGCGAAGCCACTTTGTCAATCTGTTATTGCGCGAATCGAATCCGTGATAATGGAGCATCGACATAAACGGATCAAATAAAGATAATCCGGGATCGACCGGTCGCTTGTGGAACCGCTCAACTTAAATTCGAGGCTTTCTCTCGTCGTTTCGTTGAACGAAACTTTTGCATTTCGTTCTCTCTATCAACATGATTTCGTCGAGGACTCTCCGGTGAGGAGAAAGAGAGAGAGAGAGAGAGAGAGAGAGAGAGAGAGAGAGAGAGAGAGAGAAGAGTTTGACGTCGTTCTTGGAAGTACGAACGCAAGATCGCACTTAATCTTTTAAGACCAGCCGCACGAACGGTCCGAACGCGTTCACGATTCCGTCGGTGCGGAACAAAGCGGCCGCGATAATGGAGCATCCGTGTAAACCGATCGGCTTTCGATATAATCGAGCTTGCGTTACGAAGCATCCGGCTTCGAATATTCGCCATCTCTAAGCCGTGCCGGAGACGTACGACGTAAATAGAAACTTTTTTTGCGGCAGTATCTCGTTTGATCATCTTGTAATTACGCGTGCAAATTACAAGAGACTATGTAGAGAGCGTGTTTAAAGTTGCCCGAGGCAGATATTATTTTCGCCAGTAAATAGAGAAGAGCTATGTAACAACGGCGTTTGCTGCCGTTTATGGTGTGCATCCAAATATAAATACTAAATCGCACGATAAACCAATTTTTAAAAAATTTTGCGAGATCACAGTTGACAGTTACGCTACTGTAAATAGTTTTATTTCGCAGTTAAAAAAAAACTGTTCGTCACACTATTCAAACCTATGTACCTTTAGAGTTGCATAATTTTTGCCGGCTGAATATTATCGCAGAAATAGTCTGATTGTCACAACGTTGACACATTGTCACAAGAAAAGTAACGGAAAAATTCCAAGCAGCATTTTACGATTCTATTATTTTATTCAGAGCTTTACTTCTATTTGACAAAAAATCGCTAACATCCTCTTTTACAAAGTCTTTTACAAAGTCTTTTTATTATTTCAAACTTCAGCTCTAGTTAGATTTATTAGAACAATTCCAAAAATGAAATTATATATTTAACAAAATATTCGAATAAATATTTGTATAAATATTTGAATTTTTTAAATATTTGTCATATATGACTATCCAGGGAACACTATCCAGGGAAATGATTTTCCACGTTTTTGCCACATATGCATATATATGCGATATGTCGATTGTCCGACATTCTCGAGCGCTCGCGTTAATCCAGCGGGCGATAATGGAGCACCAATGTAAACGGATCAGCCGACGATAATCCGCGGCCGATCCGATTCGTATACAGAAGAACTTCGACTAGTATGATCGTCGGAATGTGGGCCAGCTTCGCCATGAAACACAGTTCGATAACGGCGTGCGCCGTGATCTACGCTAGGTCTAGTGCTATCGCAGCGAGACTCGTTTATCATAGCTTTCTCTCCGTACAGTCCCCCAGTTAGTGAACGGAAAATATAAAGGAATTGCGCCGCCTCTTCTATCTTCCTAGCCATCATTCCTCTGAGCGGAATTCCAACTAACTTATTTTCATTGATAAAACATATTACGTTACGCAATT
>Ga0157364_1002415_pt1 | contig 17345 bp, 9 predicted proteins | sample AttsexASBM2_FD_111476 | JGI IMG/M metagenome (GOLD analysis project Ga0157364, IMG submission 111476) | Fungus gardens microbial communities from leaf cutter ant in Ribeirão Preto, State of São Paulo, Brazil - Atta sexdens ASBM2 | ecosystem: Host-associated > Fungi > Mycelium > Unclassified ... | reverse complement strand
TATATATATATATATATATATATATATATATATATATATATATATATATATTTAACTTATACAATGTAAATCTATATATTTTTAGTGATTATACATTTAATAATTATGCTATAAGATAATAATATCTAAATTAATGTCTAAGATGACTTTTGTATTCATGTGTGGAGTAATGCGTACTTTCCATGTAAATACAAAATATCTGTAGTTTGTAAGCATTTATATTTGATATTATTAGCGTTATAGATGGCGATTGCCTCACCGATTTGTATTCTTTATTTGTATTTAAAGACCAAATATTAAAGAAGTAATTTTGAAGTAACGCGTATTTTATGTTTATCATTCATGTATTCAACGTAAAACCTGTATTTTTTAATATTAAGATAAAAATTATGTTTTTTGATTATGTTCATATTGCTATTATGTATCAATAACGCCACTATGCATTTTTCGAAGTTACAGATAAAGTGAAGTAATAGTTATCATTGAAAATAAATGATAACGACCGAGACCATGGACTCTTATCTAACTACGTACATTATTAGTATTTATTAAACGATCATAATTTGATGTTCGAGGAAATGATAGAACGACTCTTGTATCTTGTTACTCTTCGTTCGGAAAAGTTTCTTGCTCGTTCTTATGCAATATCTCAGGATTCAATGTGACATCGATTTGCAATTTGATACGATAGTTGACAATATGGAGAAACGAGGAATGATTTGGGAGCTACGAATGCTGGCCATGGCGCGGTCGTTTCGAGATATCTTGCGCGGCCCACCCTCCTATCCTACTTTACCACCCTACGTACTTGATACGTGCGCAGAGTAACAAACGTCGCGAGATGTTTTCGATTAACCTCATTTTAAGAATGACTGTCGTTCTTTACTATCGGATGGAGGGCCCGATAGCCTCGTCGCGTCCTCCATCTTTATTCTTCAATAGGCGCGCAAACAGGTCATGCTCTCAGGCTTTTCCTTCATTTCCCTCCCCTCTCACTGTATTAGAAATCTACTTAAGGCATGTAGAAAGGTTGAATTTCTCAATAATATGATGTATTATCTTCATTATTAATCACATTCATAATTTCGACATGCGAACAACTGTTAGCTGAGGTAAAAGAAAAATCGCGATAAGAAATATCGACTGAAGTAAAAAAATATCACGAAGCTTTCGCACGGAATAATCATTATTTTTATGATAGATTTAATTTATAAATATAGATATTCCATATTGGGTGCATTATATAATACAATATAATATGCAAATCTTTTATTATAATGTTCTGCAATAAGCCAAAACGTATTCAAATTTGATAAATATTGTTACGTTATTTTAATTTTTATATTATTTCTTTTATATTATTTCCTTATAATTTTTATTCTCTCTCTTCTCTCTCTCTCTCTCTCTCTCTCTCTCTCTCTCTTTCTTGGAAAAATGTAAAATTATATAAATAAAATTCAAAATCGTCAATCATTACTTTAAATGACAAAAGCTGATAAATTAAACATATTTCATAATGGATCTTTTATATTTCTAGTTACTACTTAAGTACATTTTAATTACATTTTACATAAAAGAAACGTATCATAAAATTTTTTTAAGATCGTAACACACGCAATTTACAATCCTAGATACGTGATATATCTTTTTCTACTGAAGTTATTTCACAGTTATTCGTGTATATAAAAAATTATTCACATTTAATTCAACCAGTAATTGTATTAGCTAATACAAAGAAATGTAAGTATAGTAAGAATCTTTTTTTTATTCAATACTGGTTTAACGTTTCAACGATATGTAATTTAATTTCTGTGCCCCAGCACATTCTTCGTCGTTTTAATTTTGCCATGTTCATTTTTTTAACTTATAACAGATTCCTCTTTGTGCGGAAGAAAATACTCCACGTGCCATGCCATTACGAAGTAGGACGATTAAGGCTCAGTACCGCAATTCCAATCTCTTCCCGTTCGTGCTCGCGTTGCCGTATTCATCATCTCAATTTTATTCCACCAGCTCTAAGTTTCACGCAGGAGATTTGCCCGACCACGAATAAAATCGAGCGCGGATACATCGTTCCGCCTCGAGCGGAAATAAATCTGCAGGCTGCGAACTACGAACGGTCAAGGTGGGTGAAATAGCTTGCAGAGAAGCGAGTTTGTCGGTCGCGCTCGTTACGCGACTTCCACTTCCTTTCCTTCATTCGCGGCAATTCGTCATTGCAATTTCACCACTTCGACTTTTAAATCCGGCGAACAAGCAGCATCGCAATATTCGCTCGGAGGGATACTGCAGCGATCCGAGCTACATTCGCGAGTGACAACGTTTAAAATTAAATTAACAGGAAGAGTATCTGGGCCACGCAGGCAGGATTAAAATTTTTATCAGCCTCGAGTTACGTGTTGCGATTTGCTTTTCATATCTCGCTTTAAATTCCACGACAATTATATATCATGTTCAATACGAACTATGTTGTGGCAAGTTGAGCATTGTGCTGGTTATCATTTTATATTTTGCATACTCATGGATTATCGTATTGGACATGAAGTAGACATTTTTAAAAAAGCATAAAATAATAGTTATCGGTAAGTAAAAAATATTAATAACTATGAATATGGAATTTTGAGAATTTTATTCATATAGAGATTCCATATTCGTGTTCTTGCATCAACGCGTGACAACAGTTTAATTTCGCTTTAAAAAGATATTATTGAGATTCAAACAATCTCTCAAAATGTATCTAGAACGACATGGTTATAGAAGATAAATACAACGGAAATTCAACACTATGCCATTGTATATACGATAAATGGTGTCTCACGGAACGCCAGGTCTCTTGGATGTGAACGGCTTAAATGTATATTCCAAGTAAACTTCATAAGAGGGTTAACAACGCTAATATCGCGGCCCGAATACGTGCCTTAGACCATGGACTATAATGCTTAAGTCCGTCTAATCGTTTCTCTGAAACAGTTAATCGCTCACCGATACAATTCTAACGAGCTATTATTTACGATTTACACTATAATTATCGAACTTAATATTATGAATATTATAATATTAATATTACGAAAGTATGGGAAAAATATAATGTTTTTGATGGTCATTTAGCTAATTTTATTTACATATAATACTTCTTGTTCCGGATTATAAGCCCCAAGATATAAGTAAAGAGAAATATCTAGTTACAATAGCATTTAATTAAAATTCTAGTTACTTGAATTGATAATCTTTATTTAAAAATTTAATTTATCATATATTTATTGTGTTATTGACTCTTTAATTATATTATTTATATTTAATGCATATAAAAGTTTTCTAAATGTAAAACTATACTGTTGAATTTATAGTGATAAATTTAATCTAATTTAAGTGACAAATTTAACCTTTAATTTAAGTCGTCACTGCTCTTACTAAATATATCAAGATTTTATATTAAAATAATGATTAAAATTGACACTATACAATGTCAATTTTCTGACTATCATTTTAGTATAAAATAATAATATATTTAGTAGGAGCAATGACGACTTAAATTAGATTACATTTGATATTATAGATTTGACAATTTGACCACAGATTTTACAGTGTATATGTCATTTTTATTGACCGAATTTTTCTTGAGAAAACGTAATTCAATTTTATCATTTTATTTTATAAAACATATTTATTGTATACTAATAATACTTCAGTCCTTTTAATTTTTAAGTATTGTCTGATATGTAACTCTCAACGAAGGTTACTCTAACAATCGACGGAAAAGAAGCGTTTGCCCAGGGGACAATTTTAACTTTCTCGTGCCTATAGTTCCCGTATCCATAATTCCAACTTTATTCCTTGAACTTCCAACTTTTAGTATTCCAGAACGGGATTTGTTACTCGGTTACCAGGACCGTCGGGTTAAAAACGATGATAAAACGAAGTATATTCTTTAAGTGGCATGTCTAAAGACTTCAATACCAAATTTGCATCTATTAACGTTATTTTATGCACATCTAAATCGTATTAACATTTATATGACTACTTGTTAAAAATAATGTAACTTTAAAAGTTATGTAGTCATTTAAATATCTTTTATATGGAGAAGAAAAAAGAGAAAGCGTATTCTTAATTTCAAACAAGATTATTAATCAATTAAATTTATTAAACAATTATATTTACCCTATTTTAATTTAGTATACATAAAAATATTATGTATTATATAGCTAATACATGGAAAACTATCGCAATATATAAATCTAATAAATTCAAAAAATCTTGCAACATAATTCCTTGTGATCAAAAATTGCAACATTATATAAAATAGCAGTGCCAAATAAAAGATACTAAAGAAGTGATAACATTTACCAACATTGAATAAAATAATTTCAATCAAATGTACGGTTAACATAACTAAAAAGAATTTCACTTTTTTAAATATCTAATAAGTAAATATCAAACATAACCAAGTTTTAATTGCTAACCGTATTTAGAAAAGTAGAATTATTTTGGTTATATTAATTAAACATTTGATTGGAATTATTTTACTTAACATTTGATAGATATTACCAGATTTCTTTTTCAGTATGCAATTATTCATTATCATCAAGCAGAAGCAGTTAATCGTTATTCTCTCTCTTTTAATAACATTAAAACGATTATTAAATTCTGTCAATCCGCGAGAATCTTGACGCAAGAGTCGCTAAGAACGTCTATTGATAATTAAATTCTGCCGTTGTGAGTCGAGCGATATCGCACTCCTGTCCGCGAGATATCTCGTCGTGTCGGGTATGGTCGCTTAGGGTACGAAAATGGATGACGGCCGAAGAGATAGAGATACGAGTAGATAAGAAGAGAATGAAGGCTGAGGGGAAGATCATTCGTTCACTTTGCACATACACACCCACTTACTCACATATACTTACACACTCACTCACACACACACACACACACACACACACACACACACACACGCACACGCACGCACACACATATACACACACATACATATCTTTATATCATATCTTTATTTTCCCTCACATCTCCTACCTCGACACCACAGAAAACACCTCATGGTATTTCTTGCAACGAAAACGAGGAATCGGCGACTGAGTTTCCGCCGTTAAGCCAAATCCCCGCGAGTCTTGCGTCGCGTCGTCGTCGTCGTCGTCGTCGTCGTCGTCGTCGTCGTCGTCGTCGTCGTCGTCGTCGTCGTCGTCGTCGCCGTTGTTGGAACGTAAAAAGCGGCTCGACGACGGCCGTCGTGACAAACGATCGCAGTCGCGGGCGAACAGTTTCCTTTCCCTTGCAAACCGTTACAGCGTCTTAAGCATCGTGGATGCGAGGATATACCTAGATTTGAGGTATGGATTGAGAGTGACACATCGAAGGGGAGAGGGGAATACATTGGGCCTTTACATTCGAGCTTTGCATTTGTAAGACGCTTCTGAAAGAAGACATGAGTCAGCATATGGTAAAAGTCAGACGAATACTTACAATTCAGATATTTTCAAGATAAAACGTTTGTGATAATTCTTTCGTAACAAATAGGATATTTAAAAGCAATGAATTCCGAAAATTGATGATAATGAAAGAAAGTTTTATTTTTTTCTCCTTTTGATTGCATAAAGACAATTCTTCGTTTTATTTATTATTAAATATATTAATATTTAAATTTATTTTTAAATTTCAGTTTAAAGTTGAAAAATCCAAATTTCTATAATTAATTTTTATAAATAAATTAAGATATTTAATTAAAAATCGATTCCTGTTTCAAATAATTTAAGAATTTTACAATCAGTTAATCGTTCTGAATTTTAATACGTGCATAAATCTTTTTATTTTTAGTTATTCATAAGCAAGATTTTATCGATTTCTTTTTCAAAGAAATTCGTTTAATTCTGAATTTGTTATCAATGTTATATACGAAAAAGACATACCATGCACATTATATTTGTTCATGCGGAAATTTTTATCGAAATTACAATCCGTAATTCATAACATAGTGATGTCTCGGACAGATAGATAATTCGATTAAGTTCAGTGGAATCCCGTTCCTATGACAACCACGTAAATCGATGAATTGATTGGTCTTAATGACATTATGCATTATTCAATTAATGTACAAAGAATATATATAATTACATCTAAAGAATATAACCATTTACTGTAAATTGATCTTAACTGTTTTAGAAACAAGAAATGATGATGTTATTTTTAGTTGCTATAACAATCCCCTAACACAAAAATGTAATCACATTATAAATTAAGAGTAGAAAGAATTATATTAGTTCTGCTTTTTTTAGAATGCAATGTAAAATAAAGCAAAAAAAAAGAATCTCAGTACAGAATATTTAATGCAACCAAATATGTGGCATACAAATTTATTAACATTAACTTTTTAGATTTTTACACAATAGCAATCTTGCTTTAGATTTTTAAAATCACTTTTACATCAAATTTCGAATAATAACCAACCAACAACTGTGCTCGGGAAAACAGCAAATAAAAGTATTATATTACTAAAACTTTCGCATGAAAAGTTTATTACAAAAATGACATATGTGGAAATACCGCATATAAAATATAAATATAGCAAAAACAAATCGAGCTATTCCAGACCACAGACACAATGTGTCAAGTAGTTGTACGAGTATCAGTTACAAAAACTACACTGATATTGCAACCTGGTTCACTCCTTCTTCTCCACTTTTCTTTCTCTTTTATCTTTATTATTACAATATATATTATCAATTAAAAATACCAAGCAATTAAAGATTATAAAATTACCAGCAGTTTTTATTTTTTTTACCCCATATCATAGATATTATATTATTTTTCACATTATACAAATATATATTTTAAGCTTTTTAAAAATATAATTCTCCTCTGCTTCTTAATACTTTCTTAAATCAGCTTTATTTTTAAATTTAATTCTCTCAACATTTTTCTTGGTTTTCTTATTTCTTCGTATATTATATGGATTGACATCTTATTATATTTCATAAATATGTAAATTCGCACATTGATACATCTTAGTATTAATAAGAATAATCGGCCATGTCACATATCTTGGCGTTCTTTTCTTAAATCATTTCAATATTCAGTTAGAAGGTAACTTCTTCGTATGTCTTACGTATACTTTCGCGAAAGCGTCACCGGTGGATGGGACAAGGAGAGAGCGGTGAAAAGGCGACAGGAAAGGGTAGAAGGGCTAGACACTGCAATATTCTTGGCTCGCATTGTACGTGTCCCATAAGTTGGCAGGCGAGCTCCCTCTCAGCGACAGCTTGACAGAACATACGCTCTTTCCCGCTCGAATCGTTTCGTCCCTGCACCTATTCCCTTCTCACTCCCATACGCTCATCCTCAATCTCTCCTTCGTTTTTCTTCCTTTCCTGTTACTCTCTCTCCACATTTTCCGAAAATAAAAGTTTATAAGCTAACGCACACGTGTAGGTGGGACTCGAGCGTGGATACATCGTTTTCAACGAAGACGCGGAAAGCAGAACCGTCGGTAGGGTAGCGGATAGAACGGCAGAAAGATTGGTGGTGGGAAGCGAAGGAACGCGTTGGCGACAAGAAAGAAAAAACGCGGGAACGCGGGAGAGAAAGAGATCGAGAAAAGTGGAGACCACGTGCAGAAATAACGTTCGTGTTTTTGATTTGAGGCACGTAACCGAACCACATTGAAATCAGATAGGGGCGCGAGAGAGGACGCTAAACTGACTCCAGGAGGCTACGGGAAGCTTGCTACGAGAATACCTAAACCTCACGGGAAGGGTAAAAAGATCGGGGGAGACGCGTTAGACGCTCGAGGAAAGAGGAGAGATCGCGCGAGGTAGTGCGGCGAAGGTGTGGGGTGGTGTAAGGGAGAGAGACATCGCCGAGGGGCGTAAAGGGTAGCGAGGCGCCTTACAACGGGTGAAACGTGCCACTTTCTTGGATTTTCGAATAAATCGGCACGGCGCGGAGTGCGCACCGCTCGACTATAACAGAGTCTACTTTGACTCAAACCTCTCTAACCCCTGAAGATCCGCGTTCCGTAATCCGGATCGGCTTGATCCCTCCGTTTCCGAAAACGTTGCAAGGAAAAATTTGGTATCGCGGTACCGATGAAAAATTCATATTTCTTAAAAAGACATGAATATCTAATCCGTCGCATTAGTATCTGCGCAATTACCCTTTGTCGTTACGCATTAATTTATACATTTTGTTAAATAATTTTATAATGTGATAAATTCGCGACTTCCGCAAATAATATCACAATATTCAAATTTCTTTAAAACTAAAACTTGGCCTTGAGAAGATGTTGATTTGAGGTCAGGTCAAAGTTATTTAAAATTATTTAAATTAACATTGTCATTGTTTATTTTTTATTCATGTAGCTCATTTCAAGATCTTTTCAAAGATTATATTAAAATACTTTTTTATTACGTATTTTACAAGTTATGGGGTTTGAAAGTCAATGCTTAATCAACCCAGTATTTTTAAACAATCAAATTTAAGATGAAGAGAAGATGATCTTTTTTGAAGACAACATGTCAATACTAAGATCATCATTTTTTTTTCATTTCAAACTCAATTACTTTAAATGAGTTAATTGAGTGTTAACCTGTTAACTTTCAAGACTCATATCTTATAAAATACTTATGAAAAGATGATTTATTATAACTTGAAAAGGTCATAAAACCAGCTATATAAATATAAATATAAAATAAAAAATGGGGATTTCAGTTAAATAAATTTTAGATAACCTTGATTTTTCTTAAGAACATTTTTTTTAAGATCATCTAAGATTCATCTTCTTTTTCTTTAGTAATCAAGCAACTTTTATCTGAAATTTTTGCTTTAAATTTAAAGATTTTGAGATTCTAGTGGAGCAATTAAAATGGACAACCCTATATATGTGTATATTGCACAAATTTAATGCGTTATATCTCTGCAATATGTCTTTTACAACTCAAATACGCTTGATAGACGGATACTACTCACATATGAGCTGTTTAACGCACGTTCCATCTTGCTAACATTTTCATCGGTGACCGACGTATTCCGGTGACATCGCTGTTCGTCGCCCGCGGTTTGGTAATGGATCGCCAATCTGCGCGACATTTCGATCATTGAGCAAGCATGTAACGGGCAATGATCTATTATTTAGCCATCATTCTGCGCACACTGTTCCACACTCGTACATACATGGTCACATACACGACGACGATGACGTCGGCATTGATCGAACAGCTAGCAGTAACAAGTACTCAGTTTGCTAGTGGTTGAGATAATTAGGCAGAAACACAAGATTGTTATCAGAGAAAATGAGGAGGGAAATTACTAACAATTCAAGAATTACTAACAATTATGTTATACGATCATAAAATAAATGTTAATAAATATGTCGAGGATGTAACATGTCGGAACAGTTGGCAGATGTTGATGCAGATATCGCAAAAGATACGACTGTTTCGAAAGTTTCTTCGGACTTATCTGCGAAATGCATCAGTTCTGAACGAAACTCCGGCTATATCCAATGTCTGCCAGCAAAGGTGATAAATTCTGCTACGATTAAAACTTAAACTCGCTTTCGGATTTATTTGAAAATTTGGTAGGACATACTGCGTCACGTCAGAAAACAAATAAAAATCGAGCTTTGCCTTGAAAATTTAAAACTTGATACATATAAAATTGTAGATTTCTACAATTTTACTTTTTTAATTGTTTTTAGCCACATAAATTTAGAAAAATGATTTTCTATCTCCTCATAAATATGATGAATGGTATATTAATAAAAATCTATCAATTAAAACAAATATTGAAAAAAAAAATATTATACATGTTATTACAATATTATATTTGATTCTGCCTATAAAAGGTAATAAATAAAAATGATAAATTGACATGTTTTTAGTGTAATTTATCTGCAATATTTCAAAAGATAATAAATTGATCATGTCAAAAACATGTTAATTTATAGAGCAACTGTAATACCGTTTCAAGTCGGTTTCAAGTCTATAAATTCTGTCTTTTGCTACGTTTACGCATCATATTGTATTTTCTTCGAAGAAGAAATTGACACAATCTCTTTCTTTGAAGAGGTTACGTCTATATAACTTTGACCGTAATCTTGAAACAGTAAACATCAACTTCTTGATTTCTTCATTCCGTTGCATCTACAATTTAAAAAGCAGCTTCTGTCGGTGTACATAATTTGTCGTTAAACTTGATTTCCTTCTTTTTTAAGTAAAGCAATATATTATTCATCATATAATAATTATAACAAGTTAGCCAAGATTATTTCATAAAGATATTCTTTTATAAAAAAATATTTTCATATTCGTAAATATAATTTTATATATCACGTATATAATTCAAATATTTATATAATATTCATTTGCTTTATATATAAATTATTGATAATTCTTAATAATTGCAAAAGCATTCATTTTTAAAATATTCCACAAAACCGATTATATTATAATTTTAGAAATGCTGTATATTATAATTTTATCATGCTGTTAATTTTCTTCTCATGAGCTTTAACCATAATCATTGATTTATATCAATTATTACTATCATATCGTAATATTAAACCTAAAAACATCAATGAATCATAAATGCGGAATAAAGAGATGCACGTACCGTTCATGGTATTCCATTTAATCGTATCTGATCATCTTCATCGTGTAGTAGCGACCAAAAAATCGTTATAATCGGTATGACGCAATGTTTCATATCTCTTCGAAATATTTCCCTTCCGTTCGAACGTTTTTACTTCCGTTAACTGGCTGCGTCTCTCTCGCATACGTTATCTCTTCTTTCCTTTTCCGTCATCCCTGCCGCCCGTATCTTTGGCCGTGAGTTGCGCCATATTTCAAACGTCATATTAGCAGGGACCATGCGTCTTCCGCGAGTAAAATGTCTATGCCGCCGGCAGGCTTTGCCACTACTACATCACATGATTCTAGTCCCTCTTGGCGGCGTAGTATCGTGTCACCTCCCCGGCTCGCCACCAATTATACATTAATGCGGCGTCGCGTTATCCGGAGACGATGTACGAAGAGGAAGCGATAGGATACGAGGATGAGGAGACAGTTAGAGGCCTGTATCCTTTGGGAATATACTCTCTTCCGGTATAGTCAATTAACCCAGTTTCACTTGACGCAATGGTTCGATCAACGTTACCCGTCGAGAAGATAGGAAACTATTTTGTGCCAGCTTTTTCGCCGATTGCACGCCGATCGTTGTATACAATTTTCAGATTGAATGTTGGCGGAACAGAGCACAACGCTCTCTGAAGGATGAATGTTATTTCAGGTATTTTCGACACCGATTGGATATGTTTCAAATGTAACGTATAGCTATAGAAACAAGCAATATCTCGCATTGTCGTTAAGGGATGGTTTTCTTGCAGTAGCACGTTACTAATTAAAAGTAATACAATAAATTTTTGCATGGAATTGAAGATGTAATATTTACTGATGACTGAGTACTAACATTTTTAGCTCGCTCAAAGAAATCCAAGTAAAGATTAAATCAAAAGGCGTTATTGCATTATACAGATCGGTTGATGTAGATTATGCAACAAGCGATATTATAGACAGCATTTATTTTCTTCGTCTTCAGCATCCAATCATAAGAAATAATCGTGTTCCATGCCATTTAAGCTATGCCAATTTAAGATAAATTTTGATAATTGTAACTGCTACATCTAGATGTATAAATTTTTCAGTCACAAAACTTCCAAACTTTCGTATTTTACTTTAACCATGTGTAATAAGTTCACTCACAGATCTCACTATTCCGTAATAGTGCAATAGAAGTTGTACATTTTCTCTCGACTGCAGACTCTTTAAAGAAATTGGGAACTTTTCCTAAACAAACTTTGTTCTAGCGTCTTAGTTTTATTATCATTAAATACTTAGATATTTAATTAAATCTTTAGTTATATTCGATTATTTCCGTTGGAGTTTAGCAAATACATTTATCAGCATCTTTGGAAGTGAAATAAATCTTTCTGATTTTCAATTATGTATTCAAAAACTAAAAAACATCCGAGTCTCAGTAATTTTAATATTTCTTTTTATTACAGATAAGATGCGTAACTTATGGAATATTCTATTCTGTAATAAAATATTAAGAGAGATTTGTCTCGTTGAATGCAATCACGCTGAATTTCTTAGAAAGAAATAAAATTTTCTAAAATAGACACATCAGGAGGTCAGAATCCTGAACTCACGATTCCAAGTTTATTGAGATCTAGATTGATCTAGAAAATCAAACGGAAAATGGGCTTGTCGTACAGGTGTTTTCTTTTTCGTCATTGTGCCGGGACATTAATATTATTAAACATTATATATCGCGAATATCCGAGGATGTGAGACTATCAGGAACGTGTGCAGAGCGTGGATATGGAAGGAGGGCTTTCCTCGCAGTAAATATTGTAACATCTGGCGCGACTCATACGAGTTCGAGTCACGCCTCCGGCCCTCTACATTTCATTTCACTTCTTAGATACTTCACTGAAATATTGTCGAGGATCCACTGACTGCTTGGTCTTTGTGTAGATCGGCGGTAATGCTTCGGAAGGGGAATGAGGGAAAGAATGTGTATATGCCGCATTTGTTCCAGCAGCTTCCGGGATTTGCACGACCACCCTTTTGCGTTACTTGCCTCCGCACGTTGTGGCTGCGCGACGAGCTGTTTCCTTTTCGAAAGACTGATATTTATGTTATCATTGGACCGTGTTACAAGATGTGACAGGCTTTCCCTAGAAATTGCCCCAAGTATTCCTGTCTTACTATACGCGATGTCACTTAAACGCCAAATTGGATTACAAAATGACATAGAATTGTTTGAGATAGGCAATGAAATGTAGCATCGATACGCCAATGACGATTAACTCCTTTACAAGTTTGTTGAATGTTAAACAAAACAAATAATAGTGATTGCAATGAGATATGGCACAAGTAACGAATGACTCGGGGAAACGGCACGATGTACAATATATCTCATTCGAGCATGAGACATATTTCATCTACTCAAAGTTTAATTCGCTCGAATCCTGTATTTGACAAGTAGCACGAGTCATTCAAGTGCATGTAGCAGTGATTGATTGCGTATAAAATCGTGGATACGCGGACGCGGACGCGTATCCACGAAACGATTTATATATTTATGCATGCACGGGATTGTCACCGGCTGATCAAATGAATCCGGAGCTTTCTATTTATGAATATTTTTTCGTCGCGGTCGCGAAGTATATCGATATATCATTGATAGAGACAGGACGCACGCGCATATGGGAGACAGAAGAGCACATGTCTAGTATCGTAATTTTTTGTACATCTGAATTTTGCGTGTGAATGTTTAACAGCGGTTTCCGGATGCTGTTGTTTACAATGGCAACCGATTTAATTAAACAGCGAGCAAGGCGTGCATTTCGCGAGGGAGGCACGGAGCTAAAGCACGCTTCCGCACGTTCACACTATGTTGTGCCACGTAGCTACATTTTTTGGAGTAGAGTATCGTGTTTTTTGACAGAGCTTCGTGTTATATTAAATTTATATTTTCCAAGTATTGATTCGGCTGACTGATAGCTAACGCGCGAAAGGACACGCATTGTTTGTGTAGATGCAATTGAAATTTTCAGATTAAAGATTTCACGTGTCAATGCTGCCATCTAAAACAAAATTTTTGTATTCGTTTTTTTAGGTATATGTTTATATATGCTTGATAATATTTGAACTTACGATATGTTGCATATTTAATTGAGCCTTAATCATTATTATTGCTTGTAGTTTATGATAGTGATTTAAAAATATTGAATTATACATATATTAAAAATTTTCATAATCGTTTCGTTTTTGACTGAGATTTTACGGAGATCATTAAAATTAAAGGCGATGTAATTTATATTTTTTCACAATTATTGCTTGGATGTATCTTGCTACATGCATAAAATAATTTAAATATCTTTCTTGCCAGTAAGAAAAATGCTAAAAAACTAATACTAAAATATGAATAATGGCATAACAACATACTAGCTATTATTATGTTAATAACCCCTTGTATCATTTCATTGGAAACAGTTACATACAATAGCTGTAACTGTCAAAATAATATAGCAATATGTTTTAAATAATTTTATAACTGTGGACAATTATACACTGCTTTTATACGTATCACTGAGTTAATACAGATTTATTTATGTCAACTAATAAATATTACAGCATTCTTTGATTTAATATAATATAATCAAATATATAATTCAAATTTAACAGAAGAAGAATTTAACTGTCATGTGTCATATTTTAAAATATCTGAAGATAAATCGATGTTACAGTATATTTTCTATTTACATAATATATAAATTCGAAAAATATTTATAAACACATACAAAATACTTTGTGAAGAAAGGATATTTTATGGTAAATATAAAATAAGATTCTTCACATTAGATGGGTTATATTATAAAATTATACGATCTCATAGCGAGAGAGGGAGAGAAAAAGAATGAGAGAGAGAGAGAGAGAGAGAGAAAGAGAGAAAGGGAAAGAGGGGGAATTTTTAGTGAAAAGAACGAAGAAGCTCTCATGCAGACAGCTCTTTCAATAATTCATTAACCACTTGTTTCGTTAACTACTTCTACGCAGTCTACCCGTGTGGTAGACTCTCTGAAAAGTGCTTTAATTTCCTCCGTCGACTTGTTACCGTCTTAAAACTTTAAGGCGCTCTCACCGTTAAGTGACACGCTTCATGGAAATACGACAGCGCGCGGAATTGCCATGAAATGTCTCAGACGTTTCGATTTCAAACTGGAGGAACTTTTGGTCCTTTAATCTGACGCTCTTAAAATATTATGTGAAACGTATTATCTTAAATTCACTATCCGCTATACTTGAAAGTAATGAAAAAGTAATATAATATACTCTATAGAGCAATAAAACTCGGAGTTAATAGCGTAAGTTAAGAGCAATAAGTAATGTTGATGCGGAGTTCGAGTAGTAAATTACCGAATTAAATTTATTAAATAAGTGAAGAAGAGAGCTATTCGGTCAAAATGGACCTTGGTGTCTAATAACTTTTGTATAAATTTTTCAGTTCATGCAAAATTTATGCAAAAATATTATTAGACAAGATTCACTTTGATTAAATGTAATTCTTTTCTTCACTTATTTATGTCATTTACATATCAATTAATTTTTTTTTATTAAATTTATTAATATTTATTGATTTAAAGTTTATAAAAAAAGTACATATACAATTTTCTCTCTACTTTTTCAATTTATTCAATTATTAAAATATATACGTGTGTAAATTTTTATAATAGTAAAATTCTTCTATTCTCTATCTCATTTTAATATAAATTCTTTTTATCAAGCTTAAATATTTAATAATTAAATTCAAAAAGAATTAAAAGTATTAGCGGAAGCCAACTTGACGTAGGAAGACTTCAATGTTCGCACTGTAAGCAACAGAAATTCGAGAATTCGTACTTGGCGGTTGAAGACCTGGCGAACTATATGCAGCGTACACATGCATAAATGCCAGATTACGAGGCGCAGGAATTCGTGAGATAACGTCGTCCTTTCGGAGCCGTCAGCCGCCAGTTCGTACAACAGAATCGTACCAAGCATCGTGTCTTCCACCTTGATACAGTTTTATTGCTGTCTCGAATCTGCGTCTACACAACTACTGCCATACACAACTTCTCGATCTATCGCTCACAAGCATGGTGCATTGTTTCGTACGAAAACAATGACATGTGCTTGCAAGATTATGTAAAGCCTAATGCAAACGGAGAAATCTTTCTAACGAGATTTCGGAAGATCTACATTATATTTTTGTGAAGCAAAAAGAAATAATTAAATTTACTTCAAATTAAACCGCCGAAGTTCGATATTAAGATTAAATATTAAAACTTAATAGTATAAAATATTAAATAATTAAAAATAAATTTCTTTTGAAATGTAAATTATTTCCTGTATAAAATATTGGCATTTATTTAAATACTATAAAAATTAAAATATTTGAAACATTCGATAGATTTCTAATCTTGTTACATAATATATATTTTAAATTATCTCATTTAAATGTGAATTACAATAGGTAATAATAGCTCTTATTATATATTGTTTTTGAATCATTTTTTCATGATACTCAATTGTAGATATATTTTAAGTACTGCTCTATTTTAGAACATCCGCTCGCGGTTACGCCGAACGACTAAAAGTTCGCGGCTAACTTTTGCCCGCGTTCACGTACGGGTTGTTCGTTTAAGAATTACAGGGTCCATTTGCCGGTATTTCACGGGCGCAATCTAAGTAGGCACGCCCCGCCTAGGATTTATTAGAATTAGAAATCTGATGCTCCATGTGCGACTATGTTGTATATTAACATTAACGGTGCGAGTGTTACGGGCCATTTGTACTCGGAGTAGTGAATTACATAGAACGTGAGAAGCTTCCGTGCACGAATTATTAGTCTCATTATCGTATAGTTTACAGGTTTCACCATACGGCAAAATCTGTCCTGTAGTTACAGAATTAAAAATAAAGGAGATACTTCGAAAATAGAAGAGATACGTTAATTTCTATCGATTCATGTTTTTAGTTAGCAATTCAAATCTCTCGCTTCCTATATTCGTTAATTGCTTAATACTGCAAAATACAAAGCATTTACACTTCTGAATTATTTAGTATCTTTATCATAATATATTTCATATGAATGTTACACATGACTGAGTAAAATTATATTTTAATGACATAAAATAAAAGATTCTGCAAAAAATAATACATCATGATACGAATATAAAACTAATCTAAAATAAATTAATGAATTATTATATGAATATTATACATTTCTACATTTACAATATCCAAATGCATTTACATGATAATATTAAAAATGTTCAGCATGTCATATTATAAATTGTTTTTTTAATCTACACATATGTAGAGAATAAAATAACGCAATGATTTTTGCTGCATATTTCGCTTTCGTAATAAAATTCTCCTATTCGTAAAGATATGCAACTATGTAATATTATTGCATACATTATATGGAATATATGTGTATGTGTCCTCTCTACAATGTCATAAAGTTACATTCTCATTTTTAAATAAATTTTATAATAATAAAATAAGTAAATAATAAAATTTTATAATAATAAAATTTAAATATCTGTTTGGTTTAAATTCTCTTACTTTTAGTAAGATACATTACTTTACAATGTTGAATTAATTATACAAAATCTATATACATCTATATATATATATATATATATATATATATATATATATATATATAAAATATATATATATGTGTATATACATTTTTGTATATATTTTTTTAATCTAACTCTTTTTGTG
>Ga0157364_1002414_pt1 | contig 17351 bp, 15 predicted proteins | sample AttsexASBM2_FD_111476 | JGI IMG/M metagenome (GOLD analysis project Ga0157364, IMG submission 111476) | Fungus gardens microbial communities from leaf cutter ant in Ribeirão Preto, State of São Paulo, Brazil - Atta sexdens ASBM2 | ecosystem: Host-associated > Fungi > Mycelium > Unclassified ... | reverse complement strand
TTTGTCCATTGTAGACTAATAATTATCTAAGGTCCTAACCCTAACCCTAGTCCAAAGTCTGTCCACACTCTCATACTATAACAACTATATATACTACTAACACATAGTTCATGCTACCAATAAATCACCCTATTCTAAGGTCCATGCATCATTCATGAGTATTGTTATGACTTAAAGACCTTAGAGTTGGTTAAGAAGAGGAACCTTGTATAGGGTTTATACAAGAAAACTCAATAGAAAACTCTGTACAGAATTGTCTACCTTATATACTAAAACCTCATAGTCCATGCAACTACTACTTTAGCCTACTCCAAATGACCATGTGTTTGTCTTAAAGTCAACATGTGTTAAACATGCAGTATAATATCATCTCTCCAGAACCTTCTATGTCCTTTCTTTGCTACCATATGACTTGTGACTGTTACTGTGATTGTGTCATGTAACCTGTGACACTGTAACCATTATGTCATGCTAAACCCTATTCCCAGTTCCCAGAGTAGAGACTAAAAGAAAGAAAGAGAAAAAAAGAAAAGGAAAATAAAAAGAGGATTAAAAGAAACTTAGGTCCAAACTTTGTAAGTCTGACAATATCTTTCTTACAGACTGCACTTTGTTGTTATATACAAATTCTGCTATTCCAAGTCATTCTAGTCATAACTTCTATCAGTAATCAATGAACATTTGAAGGTATTATTCCAGCTTTTAGTTTATCTATTCTGTCTATTCATCTATCTATGGATAGAATACTATCAACAATCTCATCTTAGTTTTCAAGATCTTATTTAACTCTTTTATTAACTCTACTACAAACTACAGACCTATCATATAATACTAATCTGATATCATCTACTATCTGTCCTAGATAATAAATAACACATCCAATACAAGTATTCTCTTCCAGTATGGATTACCTTTATATTCCAATCACTAATTACTTCAAAGCTAAGCCTTTTTAATTTTACAACAAACTTCATGGAGTTCCTAATAATAATCCTCTTGGTAACTAACAAAACTCAGAGTATACTCAGGTCTATTATTCTTATAAATCCAAAATCTGTACTTAAGAACAATAGTTACCATATATGATTCTTTAGTCTGATAATTAACTTGAATTAAGTACTACACTTATCTTTTTGCACTCTTAGAAACTTTCTTTCCAAATTATAACCATACAATAATTAAGTTAGGTGCAACATAAGAAGTTAAAGCCAAGGTCATCATCTATATCATATGTATTCCCTGGATATCTCTCCTACTTCCACTAAATATCTCCTTTGAATCTGTCTTTTATGAAACATCTACAGATTTACCTAACAAGTGTGAATTGTCTTCTAACAAGACTTCTGTCCAAAACAATACTTTCTGATAATCCATACAACTTTCATACATGAACTTTACCAACTATTCTATAGATTTTTTCCTTGTTTTTGTAATAAAGTATGTCATCTTTGAAAACTGATCACTGTAAAGGGATCACAAACTCTGTTATCTGTTACTAATAACACAAAGTTTACTACCTCTGCTGTGATATCATCTCTAATATCTAGTCTTAACAATATGGACTTTGTCATACTAACTCTGCTATTTCTGTGCTATTATACAGAAGAAAGTTTTTCCATGAGAGAATAGTCTCCCATAGATAGTTAAATATCTGTAAGCTTTTTCTAAAGTATTAGAGAGAAAATCCAACACTCCTAGGTAATATTTCATATATTAACTAGAGAAAGTCTGCAGAGTTTTGTAGGGTTCTATAATCTCTAGAAAATCCTAAATTTTATGATTAGAAACATTTCTGATAAAAGTATCTAGAATGTTAGCCTAAAAAGAAAGAAATGTTGCTATAAGTGACAAGTAGGAGGGAGATTTAATGATAGACAAGATTACACTTGGTAAAAGTTAGTAGCAGAGAGTAGCAGAGTTAACTAAACAAACTCTATAGTGTTAATAGTAGCACTTTGTGTTTTGAAAGAGAAAAGAACTCCACAGATTTCAGTAGTAGTGCTGGAGTTGAAAGAATAGGTCTTCTTATACTTTCTGCCAGTTTATCTTAAGATTATACTTCTTGAGCTATAAAAAACCAAAGATAAGATTCTGCTTACCCAGCTGAAATACTATAAGAAAAGTCTGCTCTAGATAGTGAAGTATAAGTTTAAGAATGTTCAAGCAGTGTTTTTCTACAAAGTCTTAATATATATCTCTGGTATGTGGTCTATATATACCTATATCTAGCCTACCCTAAATGTTATAAGTTTATATAAATAAAGTCATTATGTCTTTATAGTATATAATGTTACCTTTCTGTTATGTTATATGAAATTGTGACTGTGACTTGCTTGTGACATTTGTCACGCCTTGTCATATCACCTTATCCCCTCTAAGTTCAAGATAAAAGATAACAAAGAAAAGAAAAGAGAAATAGAAAAATCTAAGTAGAAAAGACTTTGAATAAGAGACTAAAGCTGAAAAAGAATAAGTCTACTATCTTTGATTCTAACAGTTAGAGTGAAAGAACAATCTTGTATTAGATAACATAAGAGAACTTAATGGAGTTTTAAGTATAAAGTGTCTATCTTATATACACTTGGCTAATAGTCTATACTATACTAAATCTAGCCTATCATAAAGAATATGTATACTACATGCTATTAACATGTGGTATAATATTATTATTCTAGAATCATCTATATCTTTTTGTAATATGTGATTGTAGAACTGTGACCTGTGACTATATCATGTGATAATTTGTATTTTTTTTGAATCAACAATTAACAATTTATTATATGAGGCATGGTAATAGACTGTGGTAGCTACTTTGTAACTATGTACAGAACAAACAGATCAATATGAAACATGAGAATAAAAACTAAAGAAAAAGAACCAAAACCAAAACTAAAATAAAAGCCAAAAATCAAAAACTATTAAAGAGATCAACTCTGAGATATTTAAGTAATGGGGTTAGCAAAAGCAAACACATTAGGGTTGAATTCAAGAAATGAGATGAAGTGGCTTATCAAGTTCCTTCTTGGATTCTAGTATTTATTAAACTTCCTATACTCATGAAGAATATGTCTTTATAATTCAATGGAGTATAACCTACATAAACAACTAAAGTTCTTCCTAGGGAAGAACCTTAACCTGTATTCACCAATAGGAGCATGGTTAGTAATTGCTCTTGTAGCTCTTGCACATAACAAGTTAGAGTGGCCAAAGTGTTTGAGCTACGATCCATCTTTGATGTATAATAGTTCAATAATGTTGTTGTTATTGAGTAGGTCCAGAAAGTGTTTTCCTTTTAGATCCAATGCTTGAAAGGTCATTTTCCATCTATTAGAGAGGTTATTACATTCAGATTTCTTGCTAAAATCCCATGAAGATTTACATGGGAAAAGAGGAATGAGATTGAACAATTTGGTCTCTTTGTCAACCACTTTGTGGAGAGACTAGTTGTATCAGCTAGAACACTCCCAGAATTCAATCAAGTTCTCCTGAAGATGTAAAAAGAAGATTCAAAGTTTTTTAAGAATAATGGTGACATAACCTTGAAGAGGATGAGAAGAAGGATCAAAAATCTTTCTTACAGCATGGATTGAATCAGTGACAATGATAATCTTGGAAATGCCTATAGAATTGGTAGCTTGATTAATACCACATCTAATAGCAAAAAGTTTTGCTTCTATGCTCATAATATTTACAGTATGATGGAGAGTTTTGGTGAGAGGTTTATTGTGAATATAAACATGAGATATGAAGGTAGTAATATTGTTTTTGATGCTAGCATCTGTGATGATGAGAGCATGAGAGGGGTTGTTTGAGGATTTGATAGCTAAACAATCAAGTTGATGAATTTGGGATTTGAAATTGTCTTCCTTGCATTTACTGAATAAATAAAATGAAAAACAATTAGAAAAGGTATCAATAACTCTATATCTAGGCACAAACTCAGAATTAAGAGAGTCAAAAGAAGAAAATACTTCATTAAAATGATTATCCATATTGACAACCAGACCTTTAATTAATTCACATTTCCATTTTGAAAGAGAGCCAAGAGATAACATATGGGGTTTGGACGGAGCAACTAATTTCAGTTCTATAAGAGAATGGAGGATGTGGTTGTTTAGAAGGGAGTGAGTATGAAGTTGCAATCCCCCACTGAGTTTTTGGAGATGGAGGTTGATAAGAATAAGCCCAGCTGTTATGACCTTAAGCTTGGCTTAGGTTGCAACTTAGGCAAAGACTTGAGTGAAGAGATAGAATCAAGTCAATTGGTAAAGCATAAAGATACAGGCTTGTATCTACAGCTATATATATCTAGTGACTATGAGTAGAATGTATGTAGTACACAAGGACATGAGTTATAGAAAATGAGAAAGTCTCTACTCCTTCACAAAGTGCCGACTGATTATATATGAGAAAAACATAAGGCATAGCAAAGTAATAAAACAAAAATGAATGAACCCCAATACATGTTGTCTATGAGACATTCATCTGTTAGACATGAGGTATTAATCATAACACCAGCAATGGCTTCAACACTGAATGATGGAGATGTTTTGAAAGCCCCTAGTATCTATATAGTGGCTCTTCTTTGCATTTTACCCAACATCTTCATTAGATATGATAATGGAGTTCTCTTGTAGTACCACAATTAGAAGCTGTAGAGTGTGATTGGGAGTATGCAACTTCTATAAAGAAGTCATTTATGATGAGGAATCAGACTTCTGACTGAATTTCTGAGGATTTTCATATACTTGGTGGTAGAGATTGCCTTGCTGGAATAAAAATTGATATGCTGACAGAAAGAAAGTTTTCTGTTGAATATAAAACCCAGGTATTTCCAGGAGTCTTTGGAGAGAAGAATAGGTCCACCAAAGGAAGAAATATTGAGTGGAGGGAGGTTAAAAAAACCATGTGACCTTGAAAAATGAAAGACTTCAGTTTTGGAATGTTCAACTATGAGACTAAATTTTGAAAGAAGATTTGAAACAATATTATAACTACAGAAAAGTAGAGAATTGTAAAAGAGAAAGAGATTTGCTCTAAGCAATAATGAAACCATTGTCTACAAAAAATAAAATGGAAACTGGGATTTTTAGATTTTTTAAGTGGATTTCAAGAATGTGAAGTAGAGGAGAAAGATATAAAGCTGAAAGGATGGGAGAAAGGGCAGAACCCTGACTGACACCAACATTAACATTAAAGAATGGAGAAAAAAACTGTTCCAGAAATACTGTGTCTTTCTACTAATGAGATAGTTTGAAAAGAATTTTACAACTCTAGGATCAAAACCCACTTTTTAAAGAATGAGAGTTAATAGTGGTAGTTAAGCAAAGGAAAAAATTGGGAAATGTCAAATACAAGGGTACTAGTTGCTAAATTCCTAACCCATCCTATACAAATAAAGTGTGTCAGTGTGATGCTGGCATTAGAAGTAGATTTGAACTTGAAATCTCCAAGTTGATTCTGGTAGATGAAATTGTTAGAAATTACATGAAATTGGAGTCTATCACCAATAACTTTTTCAATAAGTTTTCCCAATATATTTAGGAGGACTATAGGTCTGAACACCTTGGGGAAGTTATATGACACTTTGTTGGGTTTTGGAATTATGATAGTTATCAATGTTTTGAAGTGGGATGGCCAATAGCTGATTTCTATGCACATATTGGCAATATTGATTATGATTATGTTCTTCAAGCATGATCTGACCTTGAGAATGTACTTGAGATATCTCCATGCAAGTTTGTTAGAGCTGGGAGTAGATAAAATATTGCACTTGGCTATTATGTTGGTAAACTTTTCTTCTGAAAAGGGATTCCATTAAGAAGTTGCAAAAGAGATGATTTTATTAAGAACGTCTTCATCAATGCATTGATCTTGAGCTATATTGAATATTGAGTATAGTATATACTAAAGATTGTTTATTTCTAGACATGGCTGACTGTTATATTTGACCATCTCAATTACTGATAACTTGTGCTTGTTGATCCAATTCATGAGTTTTTAAAGGCTATGCTTTTTATTTACAATTTCCTGGATTTTGAGGTCAAAGAATTATCATTTTGTACTCTTGACTATTCTTCAGAATCATTTCCAATCCTCTAAACTCTTAGACAATTTATACTTCTCTAAGTCTCTACAACAGCTTTTGTTCTATCAGCTCTTAGAGTGTCTTGTGATATTGATGACTTTCTAATTTTTTTTCCAAGTAACTTCAACTGTGATGTTATGACTTAGGTTCAAGGGTTAGGAAAAAAGACTACTCTTATATTAAGTAACATAGGAAAACTCGATAGAGAACTCAATACAAAAATATCTATCTTATATACTAAACTATGATGGTCCATGCTACTACTTCCCTAGCCTACCATAAAGACTATGTGTTCCACATGTTTGTTACAAACTCAATGTTACAAACTTAAGACCTTAGAGTTAGTCAAAAGAGTGAACCTTGTATTAGGTTAACATAAGAAAACTCAATAGAGAACTCTGTACAGAATTGTCTACCTTATATACAAATACCTAATGGCCTGTGTGAGCTATTTCTAGCCTACCCTAAACAACCATGTATATGCCTTAAGGTCAACATGTGTTTTACACATTGTATAACATCATCCTTCCAGAACCTTCTACATTCTTCCATGTGTCATGTGACTTGTGACCATGTCATCTGATGTGACATGCTGTGTGACAGCATGATCTTGTTACTCTAACCCTAACCATGGTTCTAAAAATATAATAAAGAAAATAAATCAAAAAGAAAATAGAAATAAGAGAGGAAAATAAAAAATGTTAAGTCCACTTCTTTTGTTCTTGACACTCAAGCCCTTAGATTGGGGCAGGTGAATAAACCTTGTATTGGATTAATATAAGAGAACTCAATAGAAAACTCTGTATAGGATTGTCTACCTTATATACTAAAACCTTATAATCTATACTAACCACTCCTAGCCTACTCTAAACAGCCATGTGTTTTGTCTTAAGATCAACATATGCTATACATGCTATATAACATCATCCTTCTAGAACTTTCTCACTTTCTATATGATATGTGACTGTATGATTGTAACCATGACCTTGTCATATGACTGAGATAACCATAATGTTATGTTAATCCTAACCCTAAGTCCCCAAAAATACAAGGAAAGGAAATAACAAATGAGAAATGAGAAAAGAAAAAGTAAAATAGTTAGAGTCTACTATTTTGAACTCTAACAATATTATTATGACATCATCTTTCTAGAACCTTCTACATTGTTCCCTTGTATCATGTAAGTATGTGACTCCTGTAACCATGTCATGTAACCTGTAATAATGTCATACTTTGTCTTCTTTATCTTCTACTCTTCAATAAAAAATGAAGAGAAAATAAAAGAAAAATGAAAGAAAATAAAATAGAAACCAAGTCCATCATCTTCAATTCTGACATGTGGAAGCAAATTCATTGACAGCTCTATCAAGGCTAGTGATGTCTGATATATTAGAAGTGTCGATATTTCTAATGTAATTGATGAGATCTTTGATAAATGTTGATTCTTCTTTACTATCTTTGATGATAAAATATTTGCTTGAGATGATGTATTCTTTAGCAATAGGAATGACAATGGTAAGAGGAACATAGTCGGACAAGAGTCTCCAGTCAGAGTGAATTGAGTAGTTGTCCAGTTTGCTTAAGCTATTATATAGAAACATGAGATTGATGACAGAGTTTGAGTCATGTCCATTGTTTGAATACTGGGTTGGTACTTGGTCAGTAGGACTTGACAGCTTTAAATTGAATGAATCTGCAATAATAAAAAGATTATCACTGATAGAGAAATGATGAGAAAATAATGAGTCCCATAAATTGTTGTGAATATTGAAGTCCCTTATTTCTGCAATGATGGGCTATGTGCCCAAAACCCCCACAAGCATAACAATTCCTCCCCTGGTCTATCTTCATAGCATAGGAGTCCTGTCTAGAAGGAATTCCTGCACCTTGCCCTGCTTTCCTCACAACTACTGTGTTTGTCCTCTTTATCCCCTCCATTGGAACAAGCTTTGTTGTCATCTGCTGAGGAAGCTGTTGTCTTCTCTGCCACACTAGGAGTCATGGCATAATCTGTTTTTGCTTCTGCTTTGGAGCATCTCCCATTGTCTCCTTTTTACTTTTCAATCTCTCTTCCTTCCTCCTACTCTCTCTCCAATTCCTATCAAGAGCTATTGCCCTCTTGTACCATTGTTCTATAGAGGCCGGCAGATTTTCCGCCTCCATCAGCTTCCTTCTAATCCCCCTGTTTATTCTCCTCTTGAATTCTTCTACCAATGGCCTTCCCTCATATCCACTTCCTCTTGCTACCCTCTTGAACTCTTGTATGAACTCCTCTATTATCCTCCCTCCTTGCTCTAGTTTCCTCAGCTCTGCTGCCTTTACTGCTTCTTCTTCTCCTCCATCAAACTCCTTCTTTAATACTGTTAAAAATTCTTCTGCTGTCTCATATTCTATTTCTCCTACCTTCAGTTTCTTCATTACATTCTCTTTCCAAATATCTGCTGACCCTCCCTACACATGTGACAAAATCCAAAACACCTGTTCTTCTACTGTCGCCTCTCTCATCTTCATCCTCAAATATAGTCTACACGCAGTCACAAATCCTCCCACCTTTCCTGCTTCTCTGTTGAAGATGGCTGGCTTAGCCACCTCCACATGAGGTCCCATGTTGGACCCCCTATCATAATTAGAAGGTTTTGAATGTTAAATTTGGTATTCTTGAGATACTTTGAAGCTATATGAGAAGAATCAGAATAAACATTCAAAAGCCAGAAAATGTCATTGTTATTAAAGAACAAGATCAAAAGAAGATCTCTATGATTAATAATATCTCTACGAAGAGCAAACTAAAGTGAAATAAGTTTGATATTGATATAAGTAACCATCCTAGGATGGTTACTTTCAGATTCTGAAGACCTAGAGAAGATTAGCTAATTAGGGTGGTTGACAACTCTTACCAATGATTCTCCTTTGCAACTCCTAGAGCTAGGTATAGACCAAATGGTTGACTAAGATAGTTCTTGAATGAAAAATGATGTCGTATTCTACTTTGAGTTTGAGAATAGTGTTCACAATGAGATTATTTTTCTACATGTTCTGGGAAAAAATTCTTAAGTCTTTAATAATCATATTGTGTTACCATTTGTAGCTAAACAAATTGATTGTTTTTGGTTTTCTCAAATTTTCTTTGGTATGCCATTTTTTATTGAACTTATGTTTCCAGAACAAACAGTTAGTAGAATCAGCTTGATGTTTACCTTTACAGTTTGAACATTTGAATGAATAAGGGTAGGGTTTGCCTTTCTTAGTTTTGAGCCTGGGGGGATTAGGTTTCTCATTAGCTTTACAGCATCATGCAAATTGGCAGTGGTAGATGGTTAGGTGGGGGCCATTGTATTTGACATACTTTGCTCCTTGAACTCTGCACACATCTGATATATAACCCCATTTCCAATACTTTTTACATTGTAGTACTCCAGGGTTTATGTTAGTGCCATGAATTGTGGTGATGAAACTTCTGATGTTGGACCTCCTGTTGATGAGGCTCTTTGCTTTAGTGCTGCTTTGAGCATTCCAGATATTGATCCATATGATGGTCATGTCAGATTTGGGAGACACTTTGATTACTCTTTGTTTAGAGGCCAAGATGATATTATTGAAGATGTGGTTGCTCTTGAAGATTTTTTCAATGTCATCCAGGGAGATATAAATGTTGGATTGCTTAGACAAGTATAGGATGTCTCTGATCTTCAGGTAAGATTTTGACTAAGGAAGTCTTGGAGATTTGGTATGTTCTGCTTTAATGTAGTATGTTAAGATCGCTGACGATGGACTTAATTTTTATTTCCATTTTATTTCTTTTCCATTTCTATTTTTAGAACAACTCAGGTTAGGGTTATCAGTCACACTGTCACATCAGTCACAAATTGATGGCATAGTCACAAGACTGATCACAGGATTTGGGAGAATAGAGTAGAAGGTTCTGGAACAAAGTGACATCATATAGCATAGACAACACATGCTGGCCTTATGTTATACTCATGGTCATTTAGGGTAGGGTGCACAGTAGCTAGCATGGACCATGAGTAGTAGTATATAAGGTAGACTACTTTGTACTAGGAACTCTATTGAGTTCTCTTGTGTTACTCAATACAAGAGTTGTTCTTTTATCCAACCCTAAGGATTTAAGTTCATAACATAGTAGGCATTTTTGATATATTTTTTAATTGATTGAAGATCCAAAAGACTTGCAACCTTATTAGTGGAGATAATAATACCTTTATTATCAATGCAAATAAAGTCAGCCATTATGTCCAACTTGATATTCTTAACAGATCTGTTGATATTGATGATATGAATGTTAGAATCTTTGACAAAGTTTTTTGCATTGTCAATGCTCATAGGGACAATAACTTGTTTGTATGAGGGCCCCTTTGTAATCATATTGATATGTGGCTTAGATTTGCTTTCTCTACTGATAATTTTCTGTACTAGTTTGATTTTCTTATTCTAGAAGTCAGGGAAGACTTCCTTGATCTTCAACATCTCTCTGGCTGCATTAGACCCATTAGATGACACTTGGGTGTAAGATTTTTTCTCTATAGAAACAAGGTTTTTCTTAAAATACTTAGAGATTTCATTTATCTCCTTAAGTGATTTTGCTAGGATAGGGAGAAGAAGGGTGGAAATATAGGAAGGCTTAACTGTATTTTTATCTTTGCTACTGGTTGGTTCCTTGAAGACCTGAGGGCTGAGCTTGGATTTAACTTTGTTCCTGAACAATATATTAGTATCATCTATAACAATACTATCCCAATAAGCTTTGTAAAGGGACAAAATAAACCCCATGCTACTTTGCCAACACCTTTGAAGTCCTTGATGCTGTTGGCTTTGTTATCTTTGATTGTCTTGCCAAGAATGTATTTTTGCATTCTGTCCAGAAATTTCTTGATGTTCTTGATATTAGGAACCAAATGTTTCATTAATCTATAGAGCAAAATGGCCTGGAAGTTACTGTCCCATGACTCTGAATCTAGAGCCTGGTTGATATTATAGTTTAACTGAATGTTGAACACATTGTTGTTTAGGGTAAGAGCAGCACTTTCTATATGTTACTGCTCCATATTAGAGGTGTAGCCAGCTGTCTTGCTGACTTGAATGCTCTGGCTCTTAAAAGTTGCATATTCTAGCTATAGGCTATTAGATAGAGTAACTTGGCCATCCTCAACCATGTTATCACTTTTGTGTTGGACTCTAGCTGAGTATTTCTCATCACATTCACTCAAGGACATAGACAGAGACCTGGGACTATGTGTGCTAAATGCTAGAGAGCAACCTCTCACTTTATCATAGTTGTTACAATTGCTCTTGAAAAGATCATTAATTGAGTCAATGATCATATCCATATTACTAATAGGAGTCATGTTTGATGTTGAAATATGTAAAGCTGAAGTAAAAAGAGATTTATTCCTGATATCTCTAATAAGTGCTACTATGCAAGATGATGGTTAAAGAAAGAGAAAGAACTGGTGACAATTTGTAATGTTATGCTAACTTTAAGTTTACAATAAAATAAATAAAAATGAAAATAAAAAATGAAAAAGTCAATAACCAAGATATTAAAGGTTCTAGTAGTCATGAGAGCAGTAGAGTAAAAGATTCTTGCTTAAGAGTAAGCTCTTCAATTCTAACCAGTTCTTAAAAACTATCAATTCATTTAGAAAATACTAGACTAAATAATTAGTTTATGTTGTTAATAAAGAGATTTGGTTTTCTATTACTTGAAGACTCTAGAGTTAGAGTTCTGTGTTGAGAGAATTGAATCTTTCTGAGGTAAGTATCAGAATCATGAATATTGGACTTGGTTTATTTTTATTTTTTATTTTATTTTATTCTATTCTTAACTTAGGGTTAGAGTTTTAGTATGATGTTATTGTTACTGTCACAACTATCACAAAATCACATGATATAAAGAAGGTCATAGAAGGTTCTAAAATAATGATATTATATAATATAACAATGATATGTTGGTCTTATGAAAAACATATATACTTTAGGATAGGATAGTTGTAGTATGTGCACAGACTATAGTATGTGCACAGACTATAGTCTGTGGTATATAAGGTAGAATAGTTTGTACTTAGGACTCCATCAAGTTCTCTTTTGATTACTCAATCTAAAGTTATTTTTCTAAAACTCTTTGAACTTAAAAAATTATAACAGTAAGAGAACAAGTCAAAATTATAGTTTATCTACCCATAACCATCTCTTCTTGAGAGTAATCTTTCTAGATTATTGAGAGATGCTATTTTACTAGCTCAATTAGCTGCAGAGGTCTGTTGGCCTCTGGTTCTTGTTTCTATGGAAATTTTTGCTTAAAAGAGGGAAATAGTGAAAATTTAAATTTGTTGTAATAAAATGCAAAGTTGTGAATGAGTAGAAATAAGACAATTCCTTCAAACTAAAAGCCTCCTTGTAGTGGGTTCTAAATGACAAGAATCAGACAAAAAAGAGATTACACTAAGATGCAACAAGAATTATGCAGTACTAGCCTTTAACTATATACTAAATATATAAAACTTCTGAAAGAGTTCTCATGATGAATATAAAAGAATATTAAAAACTACTTATAAATGCTTTTCCTTACTAATATACTTTTAAATAGTAAACCTTATATTGTGTAACAAGCTCCCTTGGAAAATCTAGTGAATAAATTGCAAAACTTCTCAAGAACCTCCCCCAATACTATCCATTCCAGATGATACACTCTCAAAACATCTCTCAAGTCAAATCTTATAATTAATGATACCAACTGATACTTATCTTGCTAGCCTTTTCTAGGCTGCTAGACTCTTCAAAACTTGTCTATAACTTAGGCACTAGTGATACTTACTCAAGAAATAACAATTAAACTACTCATGAGTGGAAGTTTTCAGATAGAGGTTCTCTCATTTGCTTCTCTCTATTCATGGCTTATATATTATTCCAAAAATATAGAAAATGGAACTAGAAAATATAATCTAAAACAATAAAAAGTCTTATGAGGTCTTGGGAACACATAGTCTTTTTTTTATTCTTAACTTGATATCAGCCTTACTAATTTTCTTTCTCTTTGATTGTTTTTACTAACTGTTCCTACTTATAAGCCTATTTCTGGTTCTTCTAGCTTCTAATCACTTATATTCCTATCTTGTTTTGTTGTTCAAATGTTTGTAAAGATTTCTGCTATACTTGCAAGTACCTATTATTTGTAGCTAGTCTTTTGTGAGTTCTAACTATAGTGTTCTCTATTTCTAAAAATCTTATATCCTAAGATCTAGTTTGTTTAATAGCTATTATACTATCTCTTAAGTTAGTATCTACTTAGGAGAGACTGAGACATTATTTCAAAGTATTAAGTATTAGCAAGTATTTTCACTAATACTCTTAAAAATATCTTAAAAACCCAATGAGAGTATGTTTTTCCATAAAAAAGTATTTTCTAGTATAACATTGAAAGACTCAAAGACATAGACTCTACTACTTGGTTTGTAGCTATGCATAGAATTGACTAGGCCAAACAAGCAAATAAAGCATTTTAATTGATCCAGTATATCATCTTTGCTATCCTATCAATCTCTGAACACCATAAAGTTCTTTGGTTGTTCTCATATTACAACTCAAGTTTAAGTATGAGAACAAAAAAAATAAACCTTATATTGGGTTAATACAAGAAAACTTAATGGAGTTCCTAGTATAATGTATCTGCCTTATATATACTAGACTAATGGTCTATGTTACACAAGTTTTAGCCTATTTTAAAGACTATGTATATTATATACTATTAATATGTAATATAATATAATTATTCCAAAACCTTCTACATTCTTCTGTGATATGTTACTGTGTGACTATGACTTGTGACAGATATGTGACAGTCATGCTAATGCCTAATCCTAAGTCCAAAATAAAAAGATAAATGGAAAAGAAAAGAAGAAAGAAACAAAAATAAATGAAGTTTACTATCTTGAATTTTGATATCCTATTTCTAAGTAGCTGTCATTTCTCTTCTCATTACTCTCATATTAGTCCTTCCTCCAGATATCTTCATAGATATAAATATATCTCAAAATTCTATATAACCCTTATAAGAAGATGTTACTATTATGAGAATTTAAACTATGTAGTTTGTTATAATTCAAACCTCAAAGAGTTAAGATTAGAAAGGGAATTTTGTATTAGATTAATATAAGAGAACTTAATAGAGTTCCAAGTACAGGATTGTCTACCTTATATATCCTAGACTACTGGTCTGTACTATACTATTATTAGCCTATTTTAATAAGCTATATATTATTCTTAAGATTAATATGTATAAAACATGTTGTATAATGTTATTTTATTCTAGAACCTTTTACAATATTCCATTATAATACTTGATTATGTGACTTTGTGACTGTGACATATGACTAATATACAATATCATGCTAACCTCTAATTTTAAGTCTCAAATAAGAAAATAAATGAAAATGAAATGAAAATAAATAGAGTCTATTATGTTCAACTCTGATATAATTTATGAATACCTAGTAAAATTGAATGTTGAGCAATTAATGTTACAATTTAAGATTTATAGAGTGAAATTAAGAAAAGAAACTTGTATTAGAATCAATATAAGAGAACTTAATAGAGGTTTAAGTACTACAAGTACTAACTATAAAAGATATTCAAGGTTTTAGCAATATAGCCTCTATTGTTCTGAGTAGAGGTTTCAGTGTTGAAACACTGATAGGAGTATAACTCTGCCATAGAAGACTAAGTTGGGTAAGAGTATCCCTATTATAAAAGATAGAATATTTAGATTGTTGCATTACTGCTGCAAGGGCATGTTACAAGGAAAGCAGCCACTATGGAAGGCAGGATTGTAGATTAGATATTTGATAAGATAATATCACTACAGAGATGTATTTTCCAGATAGATAAACTTGGCATATGATACTAAGCAATAAAAGGAACTAATAAAAAACTTACATATATTGAAAGATATAGAAGTTATATGGTAGTTAGAGCTCAAAGACCAAGATAGTATTGATAGTATTACGATCAATGCCTCCTGGAGAAAGCATGTACAAGAGTAAAGAGTATGACGATATGATTGGCTGCGCCACATGTAGTCTCAGTCAGGACCTTATATAATAGGTATTGTTACCTTACCTTATTCCTGTGGTCTCCTTATGTTTTACTCCTCATGTCTGTCTCGTTGTTTTACTATGGACTTGTATATATAGTGTAAATACACTCCTGTATCCTTACACTTTACCACTTATACATCTCCCTTACTCTTCCTCAAGTCTTTGCCTTAGTTGCAACCTGAGCTCAAGCTTAAGGTTATTACATTTGGTAAAGCGTTGATGAGCTCACCTTGCAAGAGAGGTGTATACAAATGATACTAGACAGAGTTACCTGTCAGGAAACGAAACATGTGTAGTGTAAACTATGAGAAGCCAAAATGAGTTCAAGAAGGACAAACGATATAGAGGCATTGTCAGAACGACTAGGGTCTTTACAGATCAACAAAGAAGCCTCAAGTAATGAACAAACAGACACAGAGATGTCAACAGCACTAGCAGTAACACCAGCAGTAAAAAAGTCGGTAGAAATGCCAAGAAGCATGGTCCCAGACCCAGGATGGTTTGATAGTGACCAAATGAAATTTGAAGACTGGTGGAGAGGGATTAGGTTATTCCTCAAGAGCAACAGAGTCAACGGAACAGACGACAGGATCACAGCAATCCTAGCTCACCTCAGAGGAGGTGTAGCGGGAATCTATGCATAGAAGAAGCTCGATGAACTAGACGAAGATAATGATACCCAAGACTGGGATGATTTCGTCCAAGAAATCAAGAACACGTTTAGTGACAAATTCAAGGCAGCAGACACCAAATGGAAAATTGAGACATTCAAACAAGGAAAACAAAACACAGCAGACTTTATCATAGAGTTCAAAGCGCTAGCTATGAAGGCTGAAACAGATGAGATGCACACCATCTTTTTATTGAAAAAGAATGCATGACAGGATATTATCAAGACAATACTGGGATACCTACCAATGGCAATACCAGAGACTCTTAAAGAGTGGAAAGTGGTGATAATGTCAGTAGAACAAGGATACGAATCAACAGAGGGATGCCACGATTACAAGACAAGCACAGGAAATACATATGGTGGTAGAGGACAACCAATGGATATTGGAAGGTCAAACAACAATTTTAAAGACAGGAAACCAAAGTGTTTCAACTGCAACAAATATGGACATATAGTGAAGGATTGCTGAGGAAAGAAGAAAGAACAAGAAATGAGGAAATGTTTCAAATGTGATAAAGAAGGACACATTGCAAAGGACTACAAGGAAAAGCAAACAATGAAGAACAGAAAAGTCAAAGAGGGCTCAGATGATGAAGATGACAAGAAAGAGGAGGGTTTTGGCAACGATCTCAAGTAGGCACGGTACAAGAGATCTCTCATGTAAATTCCCAAAATAAATATATTATTCCAAATTGCTGGAGCAGCAATGGAAAATAGAAATTAAACATGCAAGCAAATATCAAGATGGAGAATAGAAAGAAACTAGAAGTTAAGGCACTAGTGGATTTAGGATGCACATACACAGAAATCAATGAACAATTAGTCAAGAACAAAAAGATTCCAACAAAACCTATCAATTTCTCATTTGAGGTTTTTAATGCAGATAGCATAAAGAATGGAGAGGTGACCAAGGTGGCACCTCTAGAAATCAAAATCGATAGACATACAGAATAATTGGAAGCAGTAGTTACAGATCTAGATGGAACAGATATGTTTCTGGGCCATGACTGGCTAGTCAAACACAATCCTGAAGTCAATTGGAAGAACAGTACAATATGGTTTACCAGATGTCCAGGACACTGTACAATGAAACATGAAGACATTCAGTTCAACACTAGGAGGCAAATGGCAATGGATAAAATGGAACAGTGTCATATACAAGTCCACCTGTTTGGAAAACTACATCCCTGTGGTGATGCCACCTCTGACATATACAAGCCTGCCTTCCACGGCAGCCACCTTTCTCGCAACATGTCTCATGGTGGTGCTGCAACCCTCCAGGTATTCCATCTTCCATGACAGAGATACTCCTATTCAACTCGGTCTTCCATGACGGAGTTAATCCTGTCAGTGTCTCAATACTGAAACTTCCGCTTGGGGTAATAGGGGTATTACTACTGAAACCCCGAGCATCTCCTATACTTTCCATTTGTATATAAGACTAGTAGTTACACTGTAATTCGCTAGTCTGATAATCGAC
>Ga0157364_1002413_pt1 | contig 17352 bp, 6 predicted proteins | sample AttsexASBM2_FD_111476 | JGI IMG/M metagenome (GOLD analysis project Ga0157364, IMG submission 111476) | Fungus gardens microbial communities from leaf cutter ant in Ribeirão Preto, State of São Paulo, Brazil - Atta sexdens ASBM2 | ecosystem: Host-associated > Fungi > Mycelium > Unclassified ... | reverse complement strand
TATCTGTTTTTAGATTTTCATAATATGAAGAAGCAATAAATAATTTTTTTTAATGATTTAAAATATCTGATTTTAGAGAAAGAGAAAGAATGATGTATAATACTATTTTGTTCATTGAAATAATTCAAATTTTGACATAATTATTTTTGATAGATTATAAATTTGTTAAAATAGAATGATATAAATTATTGTTTATAGACAGAATAGAAGAGCTTCTTCGGTTATATAGAACAAATGTAATTTACAACAAACTGAAGAGGATAAAAGATTGCAGTTGGAATAAGAAGGAGGATATGTGAAATCACCAATAATATTAATATAAAGTATAACTTTACATGTTGAATATATATGCACATATCATTATTATCAAATTTAGTTCAATTCAATCATTTGAAAGTCACGAAAGAAAAAACCTCAAAGTTAGACTGAAGTAACAAAATTAATATCAATATTCTTTTCAAGATTATGTAAAGTGTACACACTTGTAAAATTGTCACTGCTATCTGCAAAACTGATTGTGAAATGTTTTTATGACAGTGCAGTAAATACTAATGACCTCCAGTGCCATGTTATAATTATGGTTGCTGATCTTCGATTTTTGGTCGGAGATTCCGATTTTTTTATCAAATCTTTTAATTCTTCATTTCGCGGAAAAAATCTCCGACTAACCGCTTAAAATTTCTCTTGAAATGATCTCTTTTTAAGTGCGCATTGATTTATCTCCGATTTTTGAAAGATATTTTTGATAGAACAGTTAAATTTTATAATGTTCTTTTAGAAAACAGTACATAGCAATACAAATTTTGAACAACAATTAAAAATTCAAAAAGGTTTTAGTCTCTATATTTTCAGCAATTTCGACAGTATGTTATCAATCTCCAGCTACAAAGTCGGAACACTATCTTTAGCGGAACACTATAATTGCTAAAAAGGTAGCAATCAAGTGGTAAATTAGGATCTAAATTAGGATTGGGCATGTAGTTGAAATACTTTTATTTGAAAAACAATATTTGTAAAACAATTGCATTTTGTATTTGGTATTTCAGTGAAGCACACGAAAATATTATGTACTTTATAAGCATAATATTTTTGTGTGAAATACCAAATATAAGGAGCATATAAAAGTATTTTATATTTCAGTATTTCTAACAAAAATAGATTAAAAGTTAGTATTTTGTATTTTAAATACTAAGATTGACACTCAATTATATTATTTGAATTACAAAATGCAAAAAACTTTCCATCATTTGATTTTAAATATAAAATACATAATACTTTTATGTGCTCCGCTGAAATACGAAATACAAAATATACATGTATTGCAAATACCTATTGTGTTTTAAATAAAATACATGGCCAACCTTGCTAACAATAAGCAGATTTTAAAGAAGTAATTTTAACAGTTGCTCTCAAAAAGCAACGCGAATTGTATAAAAAATATTATGATATTCGTTAATCCATTTATTCACTTCCTTTCCTCTAACTGTTAAATACTTTGAATAGTTAACTGTTAAAAAAACTCTTTATCTTTTCATATAATGATTATCTAAAAATATTTTTCTAGTAGATTTAATAAAATTATCCCTCTAAATCAAAATGAAGACTCATGTTTTTCATCAAATCCGTTTAAATCCACCAATCGTCAAACAAAACCACTTACATACATCCAGCATCGATCGCACTTACCGCCAGTTTCTGGGAGGAAAAATCTCTCACCGAGATCTCCACGAGTCAACGAGAACGACAACGGATCGTAGGACGAGCGAACAACAGCGATGAGAGAGAATCAGGAAGGGGAGAATCAGACTCTCGGGCCGAATCAGCGTTTATCGCCCCAACAAGCCGGCTTTTAATGGGCCGCTCGAAAACTGGGCGAAATAATCCGCAGCCCCTCAGGTCGGGGATGTCGACCGAGGGTTTAGAGAAGGAAGGCAACGAGCCAGAGGGGCAACTGCGAACCCTCCGAAGCCGACGACAATACTTTACGGTTCGGCGCACTCTCGGCTTCAGGATCGACGGGCTTGAATCCGAACAGCGTAGCTCGATGTCGCGTTCTCTGTTTAAACTAGACACGTGGCCCCGTTTACGCGATTCGAAGGGTGATGCAGGCGGTTCGTTTGTGTGTGCGCCTGCCTTTGAAAACCAAAATCAAATACATTATTCCGGGCTCGATCGGCGCCCACGAGATCCTCCTATTGTTGGCCGCTGTCAGCCTGGAAGAGATCGCGCGACTTTATTGGCCAGCTAACAATCGCCAATGTCATTGCCGTCCTACAGCTAACACTTTTCTAATTAAGTGTCTTACGGAGACGTATCAAATATATGTGATTTGAACGGGAATTAACTTCATTTGAGACACTTGCATTAATTCATGTTAATTCCCTGAATAAAAAGACGCAGTCTGTGAATAGATGCGACAGAAATAAATACAAGATAATAGTTATTACTGACAGTTAATATAAAGTTAAAATATTTTTTATTAATACGATCCAATACGTAAACGATACGTATTCATTTGAAAATTGCAATCTAATTTCCAATAATTGCTGCATTGCATTACTAAATAGTTATACAATAAATACGAGATGTTTAAAAATTTATTAGCAATATTAATTTATCATATCTATTGTATGCATATTCAAATAATAATTTGTAATGGGTTAATAGAATTTTAATTGCCTTGTCAAATTCACTCGAATTCTGCGCCGATTATAATGCCACAAACATTTTTACTCATTTGATTATTATGCCATTATGAATTCAACAATAGGAATATACAAATTAATTATATTATCCAAACGTTATTATACTAAACTCAGCTATCGAACGGCAGCATTTAAATCAAAACAGCGTTTATTATTATTATATATTATATATTTTAACTAAATACCATTTAAATATTATTGTAATTAATAACTTTAATACAATGCTACAGGAATATACAATATATCTGACAATAAAATAAAAATTGAATATATAATTATTTTTTATAACTCTTTGAAAAATGAGAAAAATATTGGAAAATACTTTTGAAGAGATTATATCTGATATATTTTTTAGTTGATTACTTAACGAAATTTTTTTTATGCTACAATTTGATTTTTTAATTGTTATATTTAACTTCTATATATTTTATATAAATCATATCAGTATGTATACAAAACAATTTTTATTAATTAAATATAGTGAAATAACAAAACACTTCAAAAATTATTTTATATAAAAACAGTTTGCATAATAAATATTGTACACGAAGAAAATAATTTCTTTGAATTTAATCAATTGTATTGTATCTAAACAAATTTGTTACTTGGATGAATTTGATGATTCAAACAAACTAATATTTGAATCAATAATACAATTGTTTGAATTTGAAATAGTATCTTCATCTGAAATAAATTTGAAAGATATAATCATTTGACATAAATAATATTATTGTTTTATTCAACTAATATCATTATATTGATAGAAAATATTTGAAAGGAATGTAACTTTACTCAAATAATTATTTTATTTTACTAAAATAATTCTTCATAATGGTTTGGAAATAAACATAACTTTATAAAAGTTAATATAAAAATTCACTATAACAAAACTATTACAGTGTACATATCAACAAACCTTGGCAATAAGTATGAACACTGTTGCAATGTAACTACGAAGTTTGCCACTGCCATCATGATACGAAATAAATGAAGATAATCATCATAAGACAAGATGGAAAACGCACGCTTCTCACGCGCGCGCAGTAAGAAGCGAAGCTATAGCTAATAAATTTACAGTTCTCAATAAACGATGTAATCTCATGACTTGCCGCATGTCATGTGCTACAATATATCCGTTAAAATCGAAAATTGTGTAATCCAAAAATTAGTACAGTATTCGCGCGACTGACTGTATGGCATAAATACAATTGAATGTATTGAATGTATTGATATAATAAGCTCGTTTCATCTTGTTAGATATAATCATTGTTTCCGTAATTTTGGCCAAAAAATGTAATGGTTCTTCTAAAAGAATTATTTTCATGGAACACACAACTCTCAAAATATATTTTGCCATTTATAAATTATTTGTTTTATTGTTCGTATTTATTTGTAATCAAATAATATATTATTTGATTGAAAGATATTACTTCAAATAATAGTGTTATTTCCGTCAAATAATAGAGATTTTTATAAACGAAGCAACAATAATTTTTATTCAAACAAATAATGTTTCGTATAAACATGTGTTATTTCAGTCAAACAAATAGAAATCTCGGATGTAAAGAAATCTTTTTCTCTATCTATACTGCGGTATTCTACGTAATGAAGACAATACTACCAATCCATAAAATTGCAAGAAAATAAAATTGCAAGAAAACCATTATATAGTATGTCCTCTTTGCTTAATATGATTGCGAATCGATTTTAACCATCGCGATAAGGAATTACATCTAATATGTAGACAGTACGTAACATCAAGCAGGCATTCCATCGCGAGTCCATTATCATATGGCGGAGTTGGCAATCCTCCCACGTTGCTCTGCAGCTGAATTGCGAGGTCGGCTTCTCGGCCGCTGCCGCGGCAAGATACGACTCTCGCTCTCGCCGCCCCCTGGTAACGTACAAAAAGACACTCTGAATAGAAACTTCGCGGCATTAGGGGACAATTGGGCCCTCCGTCGTCACGTTATTATTCCCGTCGCCGTCGCGAAGGCCGGAGCACTCCTGAAATTGCTAGAATTTATGGACTCAGCCGGAGAGCAAGAGACGAGCAGAACGAGAGAGCGAGCTCGGCGAACTTTTCTTCTTTCGGACGGCGCTTATGGCTCTCTTTTTCGACGACCCAACGAATCCGCATCGTCTTCCCGGTCTTGCTTTAACCGCGAAGACGAATGACCGCTGTTCACGAAGCAACGATCGCGTCGAGAAAATGGAAGACCAGCTCGCATTCTCGCCATATTCACAGATTTTAATGAGAAATTATAAGATTTATCTTTTACTTGAAAAGTCATATATTTAAAATTTAATATTTGTCGAAGGATTGTGACTTGGAATATATGAGATAATATGATGAACTGAAAGCTAATTTAATTTTATATCTGATTTTACATTCTTATTCTTATTATGAATTTATGATTCTTTAATGCATAACGAAAATGCTTGAATTTAATACTTTTGAAAAGATTATCTGATATATTTTCAACTGATTATTTGGCGAATTTTCGTTCGATAGAATTTCTGCTACAATTTGAACTTCTACAATTTGATTTATTATTTTATATCATATTTAATTTTTATATTTAAACTTTATTCTTTTTTATAGGCTGGAATGTACATATTGTATATCAATTGTAAAATGTTTTCTTCCTCCGATTAAAACATACAAAAAAAGGCTTTTTCTTCCTTATCAATTGGCCGTCGCAACTTTCGACTCTCTTTAAGTACTTCCGAACTCCTCTCATTGAGCACCATTTGAATCGCAATTCTCCATAACGCGAGTATTGGTGCCAGTTTATAAGTCGTCCTCTCGAAGAACTTTTCCGAGGGCGAGTAACGATAATGCGACGGTGGTAGCGGATGTTCGAAAGAAGTAGAATGGCAGTTTCGATGCTTAAGTTGTTGTCGCCGTGCCGTCGGGGAAAACCTTGAGGATTCTTCGAGAAGACGACCGTTCTCCACCGATACTCAAGATTCACTGTTGTACGTGTGTTTATACAGTATTAAAACTTGAAACTCACCCGGGGAGAGCCTTAAGCTCCCTCTCCTCCGAAAGTTCTCCACTGTCCTCCTTTCGGTATTTATGCTGCGCGTATTTCGAAAGCTTTTGTGCGCCCAAGTTGCAAAGCTCATTGGGCTAGTTAAACACATTTATCAACGTCGTAACCGATTTATACTTTATGCCCAAGACAATAATGTACAAATCGCAAAGGGCGTTGATATTTGTGGCAAAAGGAAACGAGAATTGTGTCCTAATATCTTCAATCTCTATAACCAAATAAAAATAGTAAAATATAATGGATACTCCTCTGATGTAATTCCAGAATAATAAATCGGATTTATATTATAATTCTATAATCAAATAAACTGGGACCAATAAAATATTACTAATTCATTCTTAAAAAATAATACTTAAAGGAACTGTAAAATAAGAAAGCAATGTCATCACATTACGATTTATCCTTGCTAATTATCTTTCTAATAAAAATATATTTAATTATCAAAAAATAGCAAGAAATATTTAATTATTAGAAATGAGCCAATCTTTACATAATTCTTATTCTATAATTACAAATTAAGAACAAGAAAAGTACTAATTATAAGAAGTAATAATTATATTTAAAAAATAATATTTAAAGTGCTAAAAAAAATTATAAGACTTAAAAATGATAATTAAAGAATTACAAAATAAGAAAAGCAATATTTTACAGCAGTATCATCGTATTACGATTACTAGTTATATTTCAACAAAAAGATGTAATTATTGTAAATTAGCGAATCGCGTTATCAATGTGCAGTTATTAGAGAACTAAATAGCTATTTAAATTCTGCAGCGTGTATTTATGAATGCGTCTTCAATTACCAAATTAGTAAAATCATATTTTTTTAACGCTCAGTCGTCTATATTCGCACAATTAGGTCATCAGTATCAATGATCCATTAAATTTTCGATATACGATTTCTGATATACAAGGAAAGGATAGGCCTGAACGGAAAACAATCCATTAATACATCTGTGGCGGACAATTTTGAAAAATGGATCTGTCGACCGAATTGATACAGGCCAGCAGAAATTTATTGATTGCAACTGAATTCGCTTTTTCTTTTGCTTCACAATATGTACAAAATATTTTTATTATTTGAATTTGTTTTTTTATCAATATAACGTTTTACAATTATTATCTTGTAAGAAAACTTGGTTATAAATAGTAAAAATAGTAAAATTTGGCTGTAGATTGAAGATCGTGTTAATATGTGAGACTAGATATCTACATGAAAACTATAACAATTTTAAAAATTGTAAATGTAAATAATTATTATATAATTGTGTTTAAGTTAGTGAAAATAGTAATTTATTTGAATCGGAAGAAAAAGTGTGACATTCGTAAAAATTTTATTTGATTTAGATACATATTAATAAACAACATATATATTATTCCTTTAAATGAAATTTTAAAAATAAACAAAATGAAATATTAAATATTAATCTGTTTTTCTAAAGAATTTATTCTGTTAGTTTGAAATCTTAAATTTTTTTTCCGGTTTTTTTTATTATATTATTAGGTTGTAGTCATAATATCATATGATCACTGAGTGCTAGAGTATCGCGTGATTTTCATTTCTTTAAATTTTCATTTATTTAAAAAAATTTTTTTTTTCTTAAAAGTTTTAGATCATATATTCTGTTGTTATTACATCAAAATCTATTTTAACCCTCTGCGAAGGTTAAATGTAGTTACATCGCTTCCCTCGACTGAATCACGAATTTATTCGCGATGCTATCGATTTCTTTTATTATTACATTGTATATTTCGAGATAACGTATTGCCTGTGATGCTCTGTTGTATATTATATACCGAGGCTTTTCCACGAAGCCGACTGCCCCTGGCGCACATTTTTCTCGCAATATTTCTGTGGAAGGATCGGACGTTATGGATTTCGGAAGTGGGCACTACATTAAAGAGGAGCTGCTCAGTTTCTTGCTATCTTTTGGTTGCTTCCATATTTATGGCTAGTGATTTATTGAATCCGCCCACGTCCGTTGTGAAAAATTCGATGGGTAAGCGGATGCTAAGTAGCTCTCGAAACTAACTACGCGAAGAAAGTTGAACGAACATCCCAGCGTGAAACTATTTTTATCGATCGCTTACGATTGTAAGATTTGAAGACTATGCAGATTTAATGTTTGTGTCATTGATATAATATGTGAAAATGCAAATTAGAAATAAAATAACGTAACTAACGTAAAATAAACGCAAAAGAGATTTAGATTAATGATGATACTGAAAGATTATATTGACAATTTGAATATTATTTCTAATTTTAATTATTTGATTATTTATCGAACATTTTGAATTATTATCATTACACACACACACACACACACGCGCGCGCGCACGCACGCACGCACACGCACGCACATTGTATGATTTTTGTTTTCATATTTAAATATATGTTATGTGAGAAAAGAGAAACAAAAAAACTTTTAGATTAATTAAAAAAATGATAATTGAATTCTATGAAAATTAGTTCATATGATCATAAAAATATATAAAACGCAAGATAATTTATTTTATTCCTTTCATTCGTTTTATCGATGAAGTATTCTTATATGTTTGTAAGTTAATATATGTATATAATAATATTGTATAATAATTATTGACGATTGTCATCAATACGGAATTCTAAAAAATATCAGCGCGAAAACTATACCGTTCACAAATCGCGCCTTTTTTTGACAAGACCCGATTCTACCTGGCAAATCGCTCAAAACAGGACGCATGTATGCATGTGCACCAGGAATCCCGTTTAATGAAATGTCAATATCCATGATCTAGGTTTTAGTCTGGCGTCCGCGTCAAACCGGATTCGCGCTTGCCATAGTTTTGCCACTCTGCTTTGAAGACAAACGGCGAAGGCGGATTTATGAGTTGGCAGGCGACGGCGATTGCAAGGAGAGGATGAAAAAGAGTGATAGAGAAGAGGAAGGATGGAGGAAGAGAGAGAGAGAGAGAGAGAGAGAGGGAGGAAGAGGGGGAGAGAGAGGGGGGGGAAGCAGAAAGGAGAGAGAAAAGGAGAAAGATAGTAGACTTGCTGCGACAATATTTCACGAACTTCCGTCTCTTGCCCGGTAAGATTAAATAATGTAGATTGCAATTACAGAAAGCAACGCAAATTCGTCTCTGTCGTTACGCTACTCTTTTCCGAGAACCGATTAAAACGTAATGAGACGCCCGTTGGATTCGAAAATATCTCCTTCGAAATGTGTCTTTTTCCGTTAGTAAATGAAACGTGAAGACTCTTTGCTGGATTTTCTCGTGATAGCAGTTTAACATTAGAATTTAATTCAATTTAAAAATTGATTGATCATATGAATATACAAGGCTCATTAAATCTCAAAAAAAAATATATATATATATATTTTTAAAAACTCCAAACAGTTATTTATTGCATTTGCTTATAATGATATCAACTTCAACATTAATATTAATATTAACAATATTGATTAAATGAATCAGATAATATAATATTTGTTTATATAGAGCAATACTTATATACATATAAATTATATATAAATACATAGTAATTTTATTAAATTCAATCGTTTAATACTTTCATTTAAAAAATATTTAAAATATGATTTCAAGGTGCAATGAAAATAAAAAAGAATCGCATAATTGTAATTAAGCTACAAAATTCGGCAATAAATATTCTAGTACAAATAAAATGACAAAAAATATAAATAAAAGCTAACGAAAAAATATATTTTTAAAAACTAACGAACAAATCTTCCCTTAAGGCACTTGCGGATATTTCACATCGAAAAGTTAAACCACATCGGCGAGGAGTGCATCCCTGTTTGAAGCAGGATACGGGGTGGAAGAACAGAGCTGTCTGCTTCGCGACGTGGAACCCTTGAGGCTTTAGCTACGTTCTCCATTGCCCCTTCCTCCCCCCCTCTCTCTTTCATACACACACACACACACACACACACACTCTCTCTCTCTCTCTCTCTTTCTCTCTCTCTCTCTCTCTCTCTCTTTCTCTCTCTCTCTCTCTCTCTCTTTCTCTCTCGGCTCTTTTCGTTTTTCCACATCCATTCGATTCTCCCGTTCATCCCCCGAGGCTGCGTAACACGTGCGGGTGGATCGCGAGGATGGGTTTGAAGGCGCCGGCTATAGGAGTTTGAGGAATCCAAGGACGGGGGAGGTTGAAAAGGTGGTCGGGAATCGCGCAAGAGTAACTGCTAGTAACAATGTTTTCTCACCCCTTTGCGTTTTAGCAGCAAGGGAAAGAGTAGAAGGGGCAGGGGGTGAACAGAGCATGCCATCTCCCCGCGCGTGTTGCTATCCCACGTGGGACCGCGCTTGCTTATACACCCTCCGCAATCAATTTCGTCAATACTGCTTGTTGCGGACGGGGCATGAGAGGAAGGAGAGTAGGAGAAAAGGGGATGAAAAGAGGGTTGCTGTCTCGCCTGCGGCAGCCTCTTGCCCTCTTCGTATTCTCTCCCCCTGCTCTAGCCTTTCCACGAGAGGGGCCGTTGATGGATTTTTACATTCGATGGCGCGACATCGAAGATCTTTTGTTTTCGACTCTCGCTCGAGTTTTGATTAAAGGTATTATATGTAAGTAGCTCTGAAGCGGTAAGATTGTGGTCTGGGAGAAGAAAAGGTGAAGAAAAGGGTAAAAGCGATAGTCGAAGACGATTAAGTGGTGTAGAGGATGATTGAAAGTTCCAGGATATGATGAGTTTTATTAATCTTCAATTTCTCTCGTCCTTTATATTTTGTCTATAATACAGAATTGTTACAACGTTATGCATAATTATTAAATTATTAATTTAAATTTGTAAAATGAAATTTATATGAAAACTGTATTTTATTTGTTTTTCAATAAATAAGGAAAATAAACAAAAATATAATATATAGACATTTATATTAAATACAATATATAGACATTTATAAGAACTTTTTTATTTATTATTTTATTTAAGATTTAACACTCTTTCTTTTACGCAAAGATAATAGAATTTTGAACCTGTTTTTTAGTTGTTTTTTAAAAATGATTTCTTAGAAAATTCACTCTTCGTGTTTTGTGCTTTATCCTTTCTATGTTGTGCACACGAGAAAGATCGGGTGATAGATTTTTATGTTCGTACTGTAGCACCAATCCCTTTATTTTCTCCCTTCTGCTCTTTTATAGCGAATCCACTTACACCCTTACGTTGTAGTTCCTGCTTGGATCGTAATTAATATTGCCATACAAGTAGCTGCATTGAAAAAAAATCATGTAGATATTGAAGAATTATTGCTTGGTGGGGAATGGTATTTTGTTATATTAGGATATAAATAACATAGTAATTTTACAATCGATTGTGTCACATCGATTGTAATAAAAAGACATAAATATTATAACTAAAAAAATAAAATGTTGCGGATTTTGCAATATGTCTATCATTGAAGATACATGCAGTAGCAATTTTAATAATTTTTGCACTAGAACATTTAAATAGATCGTGGCGCCAGAGAATCGAAGCTTCCGTTTGAGTTTTGCTCGTATAAATATCTGATTAAATGATCTTCCTTAGAAAGCTCTTTATAAATATAGAAACGAGATGATAGATCCCGAGAAGCGAAGCACAATAGGCGAGCGCATGTCTGTTTAAGCAGTAACTACAAAAATATTTCGAATTTTATTCTAAAACTTCACAAATACATTTTCTGAGAGTATTACTATATATTGATTAAAATAAAAAAAATTCGAATATTTTGATCCTCTAAATCAGATTCTCCCCAAACATAAATAATATAGTAATTTTACAATCGACATATTTGAGTGAAAAGACATAAATAACTGAAAAAATAAATTATAGATTTCCCAATATCTATGAATAAATTTAACTTTACTGAATAAGAAATTAAGAATAAACATTTCAATAATAGTTAAATGATTTATAAAATCTTTTTATTAATTTAAAAATATATTTATGTAGTTCATGATAGTTCATGATTGTAGAAATCTATTTTACAGTACATTTCTCCTTTAATTATTTTATAATTATTTTAAAGCGCTCGACATCTTTTTTATGATTCTGAGGATATAAGAAACAATAATAAGTTTTTTTATACTGACGCATTTTTTTATAACTTAAATAAAATAATATATATTATATAAAGGAAAGAAAACAATTTACTTCTCTAATATGCAGGTCCATATTCATCAATATTATTGCAAGGTTTTGATCTATAAGGTTTTGATCTGACTATAACAATTTCCATGATGCTTTTGAAAATTTCGGAAAATGATGATTTTCAGTAAAATAACAGCCCTTTAGGCATTTCAGACCCCGGCTTTCTATTCTTTCTCCGGCACCCTTAGATAATAATTGGACTTCATGATTCTGTGCAAATATAACTTATATAATGATAATAAACCAAACGATATCCTCGTTTAACGTAGTATATTGACGTAAAGATAATGGAAACGACGGTTATAATAAAAACAAAAGCGAATACGTTGTATTCAATAAGTTGTGTTGAACATGCTTTTATCCATATAAATTAAAGTTTACAGTACGAAATTTTGAAAATAATTAATATTGAAATTCAATAAAAAGCGTTAAGCTTCTACATGTTAGTTTAATATGACTTTATAATATTTTTATTGCAGCTTATGGAATTATTGTTATAAAATAAAAATAATCTCGGTTTACAAGTCGCGAATATTCAATTAATCCACTTAATCAATATTTTTTAATATATCAGTTTGAACGTTTTAAACCACCAATTTATATTCCTTCGCATTTTTATGAAATGAAACGATTTGCGCATATTTAATTAAAAATTCGATTCACGGAAATCAAAAACATTTTAACTTCACAACCAAAATTAATAAAAATCAATAAATTATAAATATTAATTTACGTATTGTACATTACAATTTGTTATGGATTATTGTTATTGTTATTGGATTATTGAATTAATTTCTCATTCTCTCTTTGAGTAAGCTTTGAGCTAACCGACGTTTTGCAGTTTTTGTTAACTTAAATGCTAATTAATTTCACAAACACTAACCTTTCGATGATCTTTGAATATTAAAATCGACTGAAACTATGGCGACAACAATGCTCTTAAGGTTCGCGATATACGGATTAAGGTGGCGTTACTTTTTTTCATGCCTGACGTAAATATCGATTACCCCATTTATCCGGATGATCCCGGCAGATTGAAATTACTGTCAGCTTCTAGAGATCCGCTGGCAGCCATTTTATCGGTATAAACACAAAATTGGCTCATTTCATCAAGAACAAATGTTCTTCTTCGAACTTGATGAAATTTGTACTTAATATTAAACATGAGATTCTTTAGCTTGAAAATAATATATCTGTTTTATTTGATTAATAAATAAAATTATTGATTAATAAATAAAATTATTTACTTGAAAAATACTATAAAATGTTACTTTCGTTAAAAAGTGTAAAGAAGTATAAATGATAAAAATATCTTATGCTGTTTTGACTTTTATTCTTCCATAAGTGTCACGAAATCGCGATTTTTCATTTGTTTAAAAAATCTTTTAAAAGAACTCTTTTTTTCGTAACTTTAAATTGTTTGTAACGGCGTGAAATTTCGCTGGACGAATGGGTCCTGAACTGGTTCTGTGACCGCGACGAAATGGAAATGGCCGGCACGATCAGATAGTCACGCATGATAATGTCGCCGAGAGCGTTCGTCGGGATTTTACTGACCGTGTGAAGGGTTCCTTAAATGCGTCAGAATTTCGTAGATGAGTGCGCATAAGTTATGATGGCCTGTATGGCCAGAACGTGGCATTGTGAGAATGCCTTTCGAACACAGTGAGTTAATTCAAAAAGTGAATTTATATATTTTAAAAATATATTCTCGTCTTTTCTTCTTTTTTTTCTAATACTGTGTAAAAAGAAAATTTGTAATGCTTTTAGATAATTGCCTTAAAAAAGAAGATTTAATTTCTCGAATTATAACAATGAATAGCAGTGAAATAATGATAATATCAAAAATTGATCTTTTGATCTATGGAAAAGGCGAATCACTTCAATGACGAATGGCATCACACATTGAAAGTTATAGTCTTTGCGACAACGAAGCTTTCGAATAAGTGATGGTTTATTCAACGTTTCATTTTTAGCGGCGCATTGCGGGATTCTCTAAAGCTCTTCGTGATGGCTCGTAACTCTGGCGAGAAAGCGATAATCCGTCGACACCATTATGCGCAATACTTTCTGCCGGTCAATCGCGAAATCGCTCTGCTGTCGCGCGAATAAACGCGCGGTACTGGCGCGTTTCAATTACTCGTCATTACGAATCGCGCCGGCAATGAAATTACAACGTTGCCCGACACGTAAATAAATCCGATCGCGCGCGAATTACTCGCCGTGTTTTCCCGCTTCAATCGAGTTTTTGCGTGGTATAAAAAAAAGAAATCATACATGCATGTCAGCTTTGTGTGTTTGTGTGTCGTATGCTATATATTTTATCCATAAATCAAACGAGCACTCTCGCGAGCTTTGTATCGAATTTAGACTCCGTCCCGCACTGAAAATTCATCACAAATTCACAAATTTCATTGCTTTATTGCCTTATTGCTGTTAAAAAAATTATAACACGCTTGTGATTGTTGATTCCCACTACATTCAACATTAGAATCGGTATTATGCGTTTGTTTTTTATTAAAGAGCCACATAAGGTACATTACGATAATATGTCTAATCTTTTTATTTAAAAATAATCTTATTGAGATTTATAATTTTTATGTTTTAATTTATACTATATTATTTTCATATTATATTTATTTCTTACGTGGCCGTAAGTATAAAGCGCTCTCACAATTCGACATAAACGTTCTGTATCTAACGAAAAATAAAAGCAATTTTAAAAAGCAATTGAAAAATGGTATTTATTTTTATAACAGTTTTAATATTTTGTTAGTTCCTTTTAGCTTTTATTACTGCCTTTTCCAAGAAAATGCAATAAATTGAAGATGCTTTGTACTTATGACTAAGGTTGTATATGTAAGCTATATTTTTTTAGTTAATATCTTATATACGTGTATATAATATCTTATATACACGTATATTATATATATTAAAATTAAGTAATATATATCACCTACACAAGATATTTTTACTTGTAGGATAATTATAATAATTATTACCATTTATTAATATTTAATACATAGTAAAATAAAAGTACACTTTCTAGGGACATTACATTAAAGAATACATCCCCTGTCAATTTCTCTCTCCCTCTTTAAGTCACCCTCTTTGCATATTTACGTCACAATTGCTTTTCCTCGAATAAATCGCGGCCAAATCTGACTTTATTTGCGGAAGTCGCTCAAATGTGAAAGAATCTTCTTTGTAGCGCGCATGGGCGGTTATCCTCTTATTCACTCGCGGCGATTGGGAGAAAAAATTTCGGTATCAATCGCAATCGATCATGCAGTTGCGTATCCATTAGATGATTGCCATGATGCGTGAGGAATTATCATGGAACAATCCGTGTTCTATCGCGACGTTATCATGAGAACGCGCAATCGCTCAACGCCGATCCCTGATCGGATCCATTGGAAAGGGTTGAGGAAGCGGGATGGAATGTTGTATAGCGAGGGTGCGTAAATACGTACCATGGTACCACCGATGTTTGTACGTGCAAGGATATGAACAAACACGCGCCGCTATGTATTCCAAATTGCCATTTATGAAATTAAATTTCATGGTCTGTGGTATCCGGTTGTATCCAGCTTGTTGAATCTTGCCGGTCACTGAACTCTTTTGTCATTACTCTTCCCTATTACTCATTCTCGATTGGGACTGATCGATCTTACATTGATCGAGACAATTACCAACATTAATCACTAGTGATCGAATGTTAGATTAATTTCGCTCTATTTTCTCACAGAAATATTATGTATATATTTTTGTTGAATAAAATCATTTACATTATTCGTTCTGCAGTCTGTCTAATCTAATTAAGGAGAAACTATTCAGAAGCTAGGAATTAGCATACCTGATTACGATACGGAAAGGTTATTATTTCCATGATATTTTTATCAAAATTACTCAATAAAGTTTCTTAAAATGTTATGTAATAATTCTTTTATGCTGGGTTAAAGATCTTAAATTAAAGGACTGGTCTAAAATATATATAATTTTAATATTTATTGAATTTTCATTTGTTTCTAATATTAATGAAGATGAGAGGGCTAAAAGTATTTAAAATTGTAATATTAGAAAGGTTTTTATGACTATTATTTATGACTATAATTACATGATATCATAATTATAGTTATTACTCCTATTATGTTAATAATTGTATTTATATTTATAGTAATTACCATTTAATTATAATTCTGTCAAAAAATACATATAGCTGACACCGAAAATGATTATAAATTATGGTGAAATTATGATAATTACAATCATTTTTATGATATTTATAGCCATTTTTGCCAACTATACATATTTTTTGATAGAACTATAAATATTATTATTATTACTAACATTAATATAACAGTAATAACTATAATTATGGTATCTTAATTATAATCATAAATACCAAAAACATTTCTTCCTGTGCAAAAAAGGGACAAAGGAAAGGAAGCGGAATAAAAATATGTATAAGCAATTATTATCTAAGATATAAACGAAAAAATTAAATTTATTGCAGTAACTTGATTCATATCGCTGACATAATCTCTGTTATCTCGATAGACTTTACACGCTTTCATGAAAGGCATTAATACGACGATGTTACAGAATATTGCCGATGCTCTCATATGATCACAGGATCGTTAATAAAGAGATAAGTGAATAATTCTGATAGTTTCGAACGTACAGCTCAGCAAGAAGATGTGGAAGAGAAGAGACAGTACGCAGATGCATGCACGATGCATAATTAAATAAAAGGTCCATCAGTTATAGTGATGCTCTGAAACCGACGCTAGGCGTCGACGTGATAAAACACCCAAGGGAGCCGCGATGCGCGTTCGTTGAATCAGCAAGTGCATATAACGCGCATGCATCATTCCCAGCATGGCAAATGCGTAACCAGCGAGTCATTGATTAGACGCCGGACGTGAATGACTCAGGGAATTGTTTGCTACTTATTGCGAGCGGAGAAATCACTCGTCATGCGGGATGTAAGTTTCAAAAGTAATTCGGTGTCGTTACGCAAAGGGAAACTCTCTCTCTCTCTCTCTCTCTCTCTCTATATATATATATATATATATATATATATATATATATATATATTGCTTTTACTAAAGCAAGCATCTGCTTGTCGCATATGTATTTTTCAATTGTCTGTGAAAGAGCACATATATTTGCAAATGTTATTAATACACATCGTGTCAAAAAGTAGAAATGCAAAATGAATGTTAAAATAGCGTGATTATATTATTAAAAGACAAAATAAATTATTAATTTTCTAAGAAGAATTATATCACTTTTGTGATAAATAATTAAAAATTCTTTTTATAACTTCAGATTGCGTTTCAAGTTCGATAATAATCGATTTACAATTTATATGACTGAGAAATGTATTTAAAATTTACATAAAAGTATTCGGTATCAATTTAGTCTCGATCTCATTTCTTATTTATTTGT
>Ga0157364_1002412_pt1 | contig 17353 bp, 7 predicted proteins | sample AttsexASBM2_FD_111476 | JGI IMG/M metagenome (GOLD analysis project Ga0157364, IMG submission 111476) | Fungus gardens microbial communities from leaf cutter ant in Ribeirão Preto, State of São Paulo, Brazil - Atta sexdens ASBM2 | ecosystem: Host-associated > Fungi > Mycelium > Unclassified ... | reverse complement strand
CGCGATATGTGTGTGTGTGTGTGTGTGTGTGTGTGTGTGTGTGTGTGTGTGTGTGTGTGTGTGTGTGTGTGTGTGTGTGTGTGTGTGTGTGTGTGTGTGTGTAAGAAACGTCCAACGTTACAAGTAGGTCAAGCTATGACGCGCAACGGCAATCGATATAATCTAAATACGATGAGTATACTCTCGCGAGGGGTGAAATAATGCTATGGAATAAACGTGCTTTGCTAAATACGGAAGCAGATTGGATCGTTGTGTCCACCAGTGGTACCCATATCGAGCATATTATTGTTGTCGCGTGTTAATTAAATTTTAATGCGCGATACATGGAATAACAACGCGTTTCGAGAAAATTTTAAAAGAACTTCGCTTATAATTTTTTTTCTCTTTCTTTAATGTTCTAAATTATATTCTTTGAAATACAGGAAATGTAGGGCACTTAAGTTGAACGAGACGAGTTCATGTATGCATACAGATACAAAAATTAGAATAGAATTTCACGATAATAAAGGTGAGAAAAAAATATACGAATATAAATTCGTAATATGTATGTAGATTAGCAATATAGGAAAAAAAACGAGAGAAACGAATTTTTCAAAAACTCAGCTGATTAATTCCATTTTAAAAACATTACAGTCAATTTATAACTTCATCAATTTCTATTCATTATCATATGAAAATTAGTTTTTGAGAGAGAGAGAGAGAGAGGGAGAGAGAGGGAGAGAAAAAATGCAGCAAGCAGGAGCTTTTTACTACATTCCGCTTTTCTTTAGATAATGCGAGCCTTTTTGCAGATTTAATTGCAAGCTTCGTACGCGCGAAGCGCGTAAGATTGCAGGTATTAAGAAACGCAGATTATTGAGAAACTCTGTGTCGAGGCAGGTGAAGAAATCGATCCGATACTCTCTTCGGTACACGTGATCCGCGCGCGCGCGCACGGTATTCGCGCGGACTCCGGCGGTGGGTTACCTAGGACACCGCGTACATATGAGGAAGGCCGCGTTGCGGGCGACATTTCCGGCACAGTCGTGTCCTCGGTGACGGCGTCGACGGGGCCATGCACGTCGACGTTCGCGTCGCGACGTCTGACTCGAGTGCATCGTTTCGACAGTTTCCGAGTGCATGAAGTCGATCCGCGGAGACGGAATTGAGGAGCGCGAAATGTCGTGAGATGTGCGTGAGATATTTCTTTCCGTTTTCCTGCGAACATGCGCTGAAAGAGGGCTCGAACGCCCCTCTCTAATGTGTGCCGCGCAAAAGATGCTTGGAGGATCCATGACTCGAGCAAAAATGTAATTAAATATAATACTCTCTAAATTCTGGAGTGAAATCCCTCTCTAAAGAGTTAGCATTGAGTCAGTTTTGAAAAAGAATAGTACAATTTTAATCTTTAAGAACAAGATTCACTTTAAGATCGATATATATTTATGTCCTGTAAGACACAATATTCTATAAGAATGTTACATGAATATTAAAAAGGATAAGCAATATTCATATAACATTCTAGGAATATTGTGTGCTTATAGTAGTCCATACTTATTTCAAGATCGTCTTAAGATATTAATACGATCCTCTGATTGGTTCATGACAGTCTTAAGACTGTCTTAAATATAATTAATCTTAACGTACATTCCTAAATATAAGACTCGATTATGAATACTGGCTTTAAAGTTTTAGAGAACACATTTTGATTTATCTCTTTTTACTTGAATTTAATTAAATCCAATTGTTAAAGATAATAATGCGTTCCCGTTATGTGTTATCTTCTTCCTTTATGAAAATTTAATACTAGTACTGTCAATTAATTGTTAAATATTTTTAATACTAAAAGTAAATAAATTAGTATTAAAATTTTATAATATTCGATGATTTAACATTCAATGAATAATAATAAGGAAATTTGAACACAACCCAAAGTGAATTTAATAGAACACCACGAGAACATCGTAATCGATAAACCGGAAGAGACGAGAGGAAAGCTCAACATCGCATTTTGAATCTTGGTTTTTCTAAACGCGCGGCCCTCACTCGGGATGAATCATCACTGTTCTCTCCGGCGCGCCCTTATATTTCGACGGGATACGCGCTTATCTCTCGGCACGAAAATAAAATTACTCGCGCGCGCGCGCGAGAGAGAAAGAGAGAGAGAGAGAGAGAGAGAGAGAGAGGAAAAGAGAGAGAAGCTCGATCGGCTTTCTCTCGGTTGTGTGCACCGGTAATGGCGCCGCGAGACCTTGCCGCAGCCTTGCGTTTTCGCCCCGAGGCTGAGAACGCTATTTAAATATACACGTACATACCATGTCGTGCAGGTGTAGGGGGAACTATGGTCGTAACTCTTCACTCTCTCTTTCTCTCTCCGCAATGTCGATAATATATCCCTTCCCGCAAGGTATATCGAGCGCCGCTATTACCGGAATCACAGTCAAGGTGCGTGCTAAACATTTAAAAACCGATCGTGTTCCTCTTTCGAAGAGTCATCATTTAAAAATGAAGATTTAAGCGTGGAATGTAAGGAGAGAGTGATAGAAGTGTAAACGAAGCCTCCTAAGAGGCGAAAATTGAGACAATGAAACGTAAAAGAAGCATAAATATCTCTTTTACGTTTCGTTGTCTCAATTTTCGCCTCAAAAGCTTCGTTTACGCTTCTATCACTTCCGTTACATTCGACTTATGCTTGAATTTTTATTTTTGCCAAGACGCCTCAGATCGAATCACCAGAATGGACGAACGAGAAATTCTGGATCGCCTTGGTACCCTTGTGTTCCTGTTCCGTCTTCCTCAAGGTTCCTCCGTTGAAGTCAATGCTCTTCTCTTTCGTCTCTCCTCTTTATTCACGATTTTTTTTTTTCGATAACTTAAACGAGACGCGAAAGGTCACGAAGAGGAATGACTGCACAGGAATGACGGAGTAGGGATAAATTTTTGCATTTGTTTATTCTCAATCCTTCAAGGTTTCCGGCCTTTCATTGTAGTCATACTTGGAGGAGTTGAAGGGTTAAATTTCTTGGAATATAATCATTATAAGTGCGCAGTCCGTTGACCGCGAATAATGAGAAAACAATGTGTAGCTCGTATCTGAAGATCGATTGTATTTTAGAATGAGATAAAAAATACAAAAGTGAGCAAAATTCACTAGGTGTTGTGTGATCAATAAAATTAATAAATAAATATTCTAATATTTTTTATGTTCATATATAATTTTTATGTTCATATATAATTCATGGTCCAATAAATTCCTTTAATATTATTTATAAATATTGTAATAAGTTTGCAATTTTTGTAATTACCAAAAATTTCAAAAAAATGTGGATAAAATTTCGGAAATTGTAAATTATTGATATTCGTTTCAGCGACGCGTATTAATAATTTACAGTCCCCACAATCTTACCTATATTGAATTTTTTGCATCAATGACTTTGCGTTTCGGAGCTAAAGTTGGACAGGTCTGTTCTAAAGGATGTCCATTGAGCATGAAATTATTAAATTGTGAATTAAATTTATGATATTATTACGATAATTTAATTGCATTTCTAAGTCCGAAAATTCAACTCGGCATGCAGTTTAAGTGACCGCATAAATAATATCTGGAGACACGGTAGTGTCTCGGCGCTAAGACATGGTACAAGACACTATACTGTGCTCCTTTAAGCCGGTTCTATGGTTTAATTGCAAGCTGATCTCAAGTTTGTTGCGACAGCCAATCTAAAGCTTGCATTTTGAAATCAACGCTTCATATTAACTATCGCAACAAATGTACTTGCAACTAATGTAGAACCGACTTTATGCGAGCTGATAAGTTGCATTAGATATAAATTCGCATAGAATTATTTAAGCACTTAAGACACAACTTCAATCCTGAAATCCATATCCAACAAGTATATAAGTATAATAATATCAGCAGGAATTATAATTATTAAAGACACGAGTAAGACTTGAATATTTCCTATATGTTCGTTCCGAGTATCGTTAATGGAAAGTTAAGTCGAAGCTGTCAGTTTTCACTGATAAAGTGGTTAATCGCGGACCTAATTACGTGAACGTAATTTAAATTAGGGAATATCGCGAGTCTTGAAAAAAAGGCCACATTTGCATCAGAAGGTACTGTCTAAATGACTATCTCTGAAGAAAGTAATAATTTTCAAATTATATAACACATAAAATTTTTTATCTATCTTCATTTAATGCAATGTTAAATATCCTATTCACGATGCATTCAATCAAAATTGAAATTGAAATTTTCTAAAAAGTTCATTATTTGTACTTCTAAAATATCTTTACTTAATCTTATTATAAATATTATAAATATATTATAAATATTTTTTAATTTTTTACCTCACACTTTCTTAAAAATCTCTAATTGGATTTTTCCATTATACTATGTAACCTCACCACACTTTATTTCATTCTCGCCATAGTGGAATCAGAATCCACCAATCAATTTGATTCTATCATGATTCTTGCCATGATTTTTGCATTTCTCAGTCACGGACAAATCATGAAGAACTGAATTTGATGATTAGCCATTAGATAGTATTGAAATTTAGGTTGGATAGGATTGAAGTTTAGGTGAAGATTCGAGATTGAAATCTGAATTTTGATATTGGAGATCAAACTTGGGATTTGAAGAACGATTATGAATTCAGGCCTTAGAAGTTTCGTTTGTCGAATGAATACTGTTTTTTTAGTTTCCCTCCGTCTGTGTTTTATTACCAACAGCCTTTATAGAAATTTATATTCAATAATTATATTCAATCAATTTAATCACTTATTTCGAATAGTAAAAGTAGTGTTAACGGTACTAGAAAAGTTACGTTTAAATTGAAAAAAAAATCATTTCTTTCGTTAATTTTTTCAAATTGAAATGAAAATACTTTTAAGGAAAATAAAAATTTACTTGATTTCAAGAAATAACATTTAAATAAAAGAAGCTTTTCTTTGATAATATAGTAAATTTCTTTCATTCAAATCAGTTTTTTTTTAATCGAAGAAATACCCTTTTCTTTGGATAAAAACAGATTTGTGCGTCCACCCCGCTTCAACGAGTATTGACAATAGATGTTTTTACAGGTCAGCGTGAACAATCACGGAAACCTGAGAAGTGGCGATCCGTCACTCCGTGACTCGACGAGCCGGCATGCTACGTTGTCCTCCGGACTGAGCTTCCTGGTACGTGAGTCAGGATCACCGGAACTGCCGGGCGGCCCGGTGGCCTCGTGGCGAGGATGAGTGCCAAGATATCGACGGTCAGCCGCGACAGCGCGGCACAGTCAACGACGAGCCATCGCGCCACGAGATCGTCGCCCGTCAAAAGATCGTTGTCGCCGGGTAAGTGACACGACATGTTGACAATGACAGGTATCGCCCATTGATCTTCACTATGGATTTTCACCCGTAAAAATTAGAGCAGCTGACACTGTTGAAAACTGGATTTGTATTATGAATGATTTGTCTATATATATCTTCTTATTTTAATAATCTAAATAAATTGGGTTTTATAAGGTGCTGTGTTTATTAATAAAAAAAAAGTTTCTGTGACACATTGTGAATAGAATTCGGGTAGACGACTTTTTTATGTGCCGGTTGAATTAGTGATTGTTTGACTTTTGCAAATCAAAATGTGTGAAGAATGAGCAGTACATTGTTTACAGAATCTTGCAAAGTGATACAAATACATTTTATTGCTTTCTTTTTTTCGTTTATTAATTATTACAACATTGAAATTAATAACTCGTTTTTAATTTTTGGAAGTACAAATTTAGTAATTTTACTTATAATATTGTGTGTAACATTTTTTTAATTCAGAAAAAATAATTTAGGCAGTAAAAGCCTAATGTTTTTTTTACACAATTTGTATAAAGACAGTACAATAAGATTGTTAGTATAATAAGATTATTAACTTGTTTTCTTTATTGTTATTTAAATTTAATTATTTTGCATTTAAATTTAATTATTGATTATTTTGAATTAATAGATAATCCATTAAAGTCTGTATTTGTATACAATTTTGTAATTAACATTGACAATTATTTATTATACGGAAATTTATTGAAGTTGATAAGATTTTTATATTAATACACACATAAATTTTCTTATTGTTATTTGTAATTAAAGACTATATTTAGTTTGTCTCTTTTGTTTCAAATTTAATATAATTGCAAATCATATTGTAATTAACACTGACAAACATAACTTTTATTATTATATAGAAATTTATTGAAGTAGGACTTATATATTAAAAGTATATTTATTCCTATTATTTGTAATTAAAAATTATATTTAGTTTGTTTTCTTTTTTAGAAAAAATTTGTTACACTTCATATCGAAAATCAAGAATAAATTATTTTTTAGTCATTATTTTTTTCTACTATTTTTATTAATGTTATTTAAAAACCTTTTATTTAGTCGATGTAAGCATTTTTTCATATAAAGAAGAGCATCATTTTAAAAGAATTTAAAAGAAGCCAAGATATTTCAAGTATTGGATTTTCTTGACCATTAATCGTATGACTCAGAGCTGCAATCTCAGGCCACTGATGAGTTTTGTATTGATAGTTTGACATTTATTGGCTATGTATACATGTATCGTAAAAATGTATGATTCAAAGTAAAGACAATTAAGATGAAAAAAGAATAAACTTGAAATAGATACGAAATAAAATTGAGAATTACATATTATGCACTGTAAATTATAGTTTAAAACAATAATTGGATAAATTTAATTATATTAATTATATAAATTTATTTATTTATTTTAATTATGCAGCATCAAAAAATTTGTATTATATATTAATAATCTATTTACAGAAAACAGTGTGTCTCTAAGTTACAATATTTTACAGTATTCTTCTGATTAAAATCAAAAGATGTCGCAATGGCTTTTAAAATTCAGATATAAATAATGTTTTATTCAGTGAAAGAATCTGATAGTGGACGGTATGTAAATGTATACAGGAAATATATAGATTCGGCTTGTTTACTCATGTGAAAATATAGAGATTGTGCAATGATATCGACATAGTTATTAAAAAAAGTGCTGTCACACTAAGTAATATCACATAAAGTTTTGCAATCCGCATACTGGAGCAATGACACACACGATGACACCGAATGATGACGCACCATCGTCCACGTCAGGAGATTGTACGCAGTCAGTCAACTCAAACAAAGGATGTATATACCTGGCCTCACGTTTTTTTTTTCATTTCACAGAGGCCAGTGGCACAGAGAGATCGCCGAAGCGTGCAGCCGTTTTGGAGCTGAAATCGTCCTCGAAGGGAATTTCTGGCCGATCGTCATCTGAAGAAATCAATGAGATGCCGGTTCTAACAAGAATTTGCTCTCCTGCGACATTACCGAGGTTAAAGAGATTTCGATTTCGACCCATTGATGGTGAGTCATGTTTTTTTATTAATTTTATCTGCGTCGATTAATTGCATTTAGTAGAAAAAACAGTTTTGCTACTATTGTAAGATTCTAATGTAATGTGATTGATTTATACATTAAATTCAATGAGGAACTAATGGACACGAACTAATTATATTTAAAAAATCTTACAATAGCAAATATTACAAAGCTGCTTTTTCTGTTCAACGCAATTTTAGGGTGACCCATTAAGGTGACTCCGGTATATATATATATATATATATATATACACGCCGTACCTAAAAACTTAATTTATTAAGTATTATTTACTATTTTTTACTATTTTTAAGATAAATGAATTATATTAATAAAAATTTTGTACTATCTACTACTATGAAAAAAATATTAGAAATCCGAAATACTTATTATATTTTTCGTTAAAGAAAAATTTTTTGAAATCCCTGCATTTCTGCCATATATCCCATAGGGGTGAGATATATGACTACTACTAGGGAGAGGAGGGTATATACTCATGAAAAAATTTACAAATAATGCTTATAAATAAGACGTAAAATGACACAATAACTTGTAAAATATGTTTGCAAAGTTTTATTAAAGAATAAGAATGATAAATATGTATAGGAAGTAAAATAGATAATAATTATATTCTTCCTACATATATTACAAGTGTTATTGAGGTACATATTTCATATAATATGTTTATTGCATTTAATGCACTGAATCCAATCTATGTACTTTAGACAATCTATACAGTACTTTATATACTTTGGGCATAAATCTCGTCTGCTAAAAATATCCTTAACAGATAGAATATGCAAGATAACAAGCTAAACAAAGAATATAAGAGCAAAGCACTTGTATTTTGCAATTACAACATACTTTATTGTTTCTCTACACTTATGTACCACGAAACCACTAAGTCTTTTACGCTCCTTACAGTTTTTTTTATGTGGACTATAATTATTTTATGTAGACTATAATTTATGATTATAATTTATGACGTTACTTATTACAAATATTGATTCAACTCACAATAATTTCATTGACAGTAAGAACCTGAAATTATAACACAATACTAATATAACACAATACTAATATAAATATGTAACAGAGAGTAGTTGCGGGAAAATTATCCCCTCCTTCTATTTTTTCTAACTTCTAACTGACGTAAATCCCACAGCGTATTTGCCTATAATAGTTTACAACTCTTGATTTTTTAATTTGACAAAATATCCAATTTCTAAGAATTTTATACGTTAACTATTTTCTAAACTTTTAAATTTTCAAATGCTAGTATCCTTATGTTCTTCGGATCCTGAACCTTTAAATATTTGATTGCGTTTTAATTCGTTTGATTGTGAGTTTTTATGTGAATTCTTAAAATTTTGCTGACGTGCATTGTAAAGTACTTATATTTTTAAATCCTTATATTTTTCCATTTTTTAGTTTTATTAAAAGCTTAAAATATTTTAATTGAATATTAATTTTTTCAAAATATGAAAGATCGAAATATTATAATATTTAATATTAATTTCGTAAAGTAGATATTAGTAATTAAAAATATTAAGTTTCATATTTTGATTAAAAAATTTTAAATATCATTCAAAGAAATAATTGCATTTTAGCGAGATAAATCAATTCTTACTATTATATTGAATCATTCTTCCTTGAAGAATGACTTGCATTTTTACAAAAAAAAATTGATAACATTTTTAAAGAGCGTATCATAAGAAAATATTAAATCACCAAATATAAAATTTAATAAAAATTTTACTTAATCCTTTTATCAAAACTTCTTGACATTATCATTTTTTTTAGCGGAAAAAAATTATAAACTTTTTTTGAATTATTTAAAATTTTGTCGAACTTTCATGAAAAACGCGTCATTGCCTGAACATTATTATGTAAATACATATGTCTGAATAACTAGATATATTATGCGCATATATGCATATGTACATAAATAACATTTGTTATTTTCTTAGGAGCGTTTTGTAATTATCTCAGTCTGTCGATTATAGTAACACATCAATTGAAACAGACAGAGCAACAATTAATTATAATTCTGCTTAGGTATATTAAATTAAATTAAATCATTTAACGAAAGATCGAGAAAAGGACATTCTCGAAAATCGCATATTACTTCGATGTTATCAGACTATCGATAATTGCGTGACAGATCATATTGCGCGTATATTATCTTATATATCGTACTTGAACGAATCGTATTTTATCAGACTGATTTCGTGACGTTTACCGATATAGTACAAAGGCGCCTTATCAACAGCAGCAGCGGGTGTTACGTGTTACTATAAAGCTGCCGTATCCGAACTCGTGTAAATCGCCATTATTCTCGGCAAACAATAAATCCTCGAGGCGATACGCACTCAAGACTCGAAAAAAGTCAAGAAATCAGGGTATTTAATTTTTACGTTTGCTGGCATAATCATTACCTAAATAAACAATCAACACAATTGAAACAATTAGCTTTTCTCTCGAGAACTAATGAGAGCATCGCATCTCGACGGAGAAGGTTTATGAGAATGTCAAAAAAATTATTAAAAAAATGAAAGAAAACTCAGAAAGTTATACTTTTATCAAAGTATAAAAAAAAAACATAAAAGTTATACAACATATATCTGGAAATTGTTTTATCTTTTTTTTAGTTTTACGTCATAAAGAATATAATGTGTTGATTTAATGATAAGATTTGTAGAGCACGCTTCAAGTCTGTTTTATCTGACTACAATAGTTTCATTGAGGAAAAACCAACTGTTCCAAGGCACTGTTTCGCTTATTTTTTCATTTTTAATAATATGACTCGAGATAACTGATACTGTCGGAGCAATTCCTAATTAACGTTATTCATCATTGAATATCGTTGCTTTTTTTAAAATCATAATAAGTCTTCGAATTTCAGAGGCAAAATATTCGGTCTTCATATCAGTGTCTTTATATCTTTGAAAGTCTTTCTTGTCTATAGATCTTTGGATCTACGCGAATGTTATTTTCGAGAGAACGTTTGCAGTTACCAAACTGTTTACGTGCTTGTCGTCAATGTCATCTCGCTCTCGTCTAAGAATTCGTAAAAAGATTAACGAGTAAGATACGTGCCAAAATTTCAGCACTACAGTTAAGCTAATTACATTTTTATAGTTATAATTAAAGATTTATGTTCACTCAGCATGTCAGCGGAAGCGCGTAGCAAACACAATCGTTCAGATATGAAGAGAAATAAGAGAAAGAGCAGAATCACACGCCCTGCGGCATCGGTGGGTGCATCGATCGATCAAGGCAGTTGTACAAGTGATAAACTGGAATCTTCCGCATACGAGGACACCGTGTGTGCGAGTACATATGTTTATCACTCGTTCGACCCGACTGATGCCCGTGTGTATGATGTCAGACTCTATCTTTGGTGGACGGAGTAGATGAATATACGCACGAACACAAGCTACGTGCTTGTGTGCGCGGAACTTTCCGGGGAGGGTTGGATCCTTAAATTTCTAGATTTTCTTGCGTTTCCTAGATTCTTGAGTCATTAAATTTTCAAATTTTTGAATTTCCCGATCTCTATTTCACCGAATTTTCGACGTTTCAAACTCTATGATCGTTAAATCTTGTATTTTCAAAAAGAAATTTTTTTTATATTTATAAGTCTTTGGAGTTATCTTATATTTTCTGAGAATTATCATTTTGGACATTCATGTAATTTTTCATTTTGAATCCTTTAAAGCTATCCTTTAAAGCTACCTTACTCAAAATGATACGAAACATCATATTTTTATATTTTTAGAAATTTAAATTACAACACTGTTGTAAATCTTCTAGATGATTTTGTGAATTTTTTAATTGTAACATGACGTCAAATGAATTGTTATGAGAAGAAAGAACATAAATAACGAGATATGAATTTGCGTCAGAAATTAATCGAAGTGATTTCATCGTTTATTTAAGAATATTTTTTTTTTTTTAGTTGAGAGAAAGAGAGAAGAAGGAAGAGAGAGAGATAGAGAGAGCATTGCATAGACGTCGTGGAATAGGCGATTAAATTTTCAGAAACAGCTATCATGCGAGTACGAAAGCGTCAATGCCATCATAACGCTAGCAATCTTATCTCTCTTGGTCAGATTAAGGGGAACCTCTAAGAGAGCACACCGATTAATTACATTAAACAGACATCCGACGCTCTATTTTCTCATTAGAAAAGATTGAGCGCACGCACACGTTTAAGTGAAGCTACTGAGATTCAGAAAAAAAGTTAAATAGCTATTAGATAAATGAAATTTGTCGCGAATTTACCTGAGAAAACAACATACGCATGTGTTAATTATTTGGAGCTTTTTATCAGCTTGCTCATACACAATATATGAAAAAGTTGTCTCGTTTGTATGACAAAATTATCGCGTACCAAAATAAAGCGGTTGATTAACGTCAACAAGTGCTATGTTGATTATCCGAAGTACATAATTGACGAATAATTGATCCATATTTATCGAGCGAAACCGAGAAACTATATACGGTAAAGTAAGCTACTTCTTTACACTATTCGTAATTATTCATATATCAGTCCTATAATACTTTTAGATCGTTCTCCGTATTTAAACAGTTTTTTTTATCTTTCTAGTTTACTTTGACATTTTCTATGGTTACTTTTTTTATCGAAGAGCACGAAATTGACATTGATCATCTTTGTACTAATTTTGACTCGTAACTAATTAAAAGAAACTTGAAAATGTTCTGTGGGTGATTTTTTTAAATGTTTAATTTGACATATGTGACATATATAATAGATGAAAAAAAATTATATCAAGAAATATTTGAAATAGTCAAATTTTTATTGAATCCTGAAATTCTCCGCGAAGTTCGAAATAAAGATTTATTTTAAAATTGTAGTATTCATTATATTTCTCTCTAAATTTAATTGATTTTTAAATTTAAAATCTTTTCTTGACGACATCACTGTAGATTATATCATTTATTTGCGCAAGCAATAATTTGCCTGTGCACCAATTGTCATTGAGCAAACACAATGCACAATATAAATTCTGATACGAAATTACCTGAGAAGAAATTCTCTTTAATCACGTCTGCTTGAATAACTTTTCCGTCTCTCCTTGTACGGCTTCAAAATCTCTCAACTTTCTTATTTATAATTGTACGTATTTAGAGAAAATCAAAGTGAAAAGGACTGTGCATTTTTTTTGAGCTGAATATCGAAAAATTGGTAAAAAAAAAGAGTCGCGAAAAATCGTCAGAAATAGAGAAATGGTGGATGCGATAAAGAACCCTGTGAGACTATTTGATATTAATATTCAAGATGGTGATTAATATTATCGATCAATGGAAGCCCCTTTATACGCTTCATTGCTATAGTTCTCACGCGCGATCTTAGTGATACTATTAATATTCGAAATACCGAGACTGACATCGATCGAGCGTGCGCCAGCAACTCTTTTCTCGGTACGGCAGTGTCGCTGTGGCGTAATGTATATCTCGAGACACCGGTCGTGAACGTATATACAAGTGTATACAATACGTGCGTGTATACACACACGTAAAGCGCGTGTGCTTGCGCCGTCGACGGATGAGTCATCGCGCGCGCGTTGCGCGTTGCACGCACGATGGCGCAGAACTTCCTTTTTTTTTTTTTTCGTTATTGCCGATAGTCAATATTGCATATGAGTGCATATTATATGAGTCGGAAGAATCTGGATTGAGCAGTTCTAAGATACGAGGAAACTTTTACTTTATGGAATACGTGGCACGTTTTGCGAGAAGCTTGAAACTCGAAAATTTGTGAGGATTCTACATTTACAGGATGTAAGGATGTTACAGATACGACAATCTAAGTCAGTTGTTGAAATGTGAAGGTCATATTGAAAATTAACGATGAAATTAAAATTAAATTTAAATACAAATGAAATATATATAAAATAAAATCATTGCTGATAGATTTGATAAAAAATCAGTTTTAAATTAAAAATTTATACGAAGGTATTTTTACAATAAGAATTAAATTTGAAATTAAAGGCAGAATAAAAACATAATTTAAATTGTGAAAACTTCAATTAAAATCAAATCTTTTACGAGTGCTTTACTTGAACATAAATAATACATTGATTATAATACATTTAATAATACATTTCCTAAATAATTTAAACAATTTTAAGATACTCGATCAGAATTTTATTTACTGTGGATTTAAGTGAAGGAATTGATTGAAGATTTATATAAAAACTTTACAAATGTAATTTTTAGTTCTTATGGATATACGAAGAAATATCAACTTACAATGGCAAAATTTTGTGGAAACTAATAGGTATTTTCCATCAAAAGTTTTTAAAAAAGTTTCTTCCCTAAAGGAAACAGTCAGACAGTGCCATTGCTCACACTTTCAATACGGAATAGAATAAGAAAACAAGTATAAATGACGAATATTAGTTTGGAAACATTTTTTGAAGTATGTTATTTTTAATATTTAATAGAATGTTATTTCTGTAACAGTGATACTTCTTTGAATTTTACATAAATAATTTTTCTTGTTGGACAAAAATGGAATTTTTTGCGAGCTTTCTTCTCGCGGAAATCTCGAAACAAACGCGATGCCTCTATAATACAGTCAACGAAAGTAATATCGATAAGATTGTATTTTACATTACTTTCTTACGAAATATCGTAATTTGTAATATTGTTTTTTTTTCTTCGAGAAAAAAAAACTAACGTTTTAAAGGTTAAAACACGTATTGCGATGTGCGTTAGGTTTGGTACGAGGGGTTAAATTACGCTCCTGCGCAGAGCTCCGGCGGTGACCCCCGTCCTCCGTCGCGCCGGCAGCGTTCTCCACTCTCCTCGAATGTTCTCCGCTCTCCTCGTCGCTGGCGAACTCGTCGTCGTCGTCGTCGTCGTTGCCGTCGTCGCCGCGTTTTAGCGGTGAGCCAGGCTTCTCCTCCTCAGTCTTCACTCGCCGGCCGTGTTGGCAGGGGATCCCGCATTGATCGCGCTCCCGCTGCTGTAGATCTCCCGTGTATCGGTACACCTCGCGCATTCGCCGTTCCCGTAGGGAACATGTTGGCCCGACGTGAGCATCGCGGGGCCCCCCGGGTCCGCGCGATCGCGCTCTCTTGAGACCCATGACGTCAGCCCGACGGTGTCTGTCTCACCACATTTCACCCTTCCTTATCCTCCCTCTTCACTCCCGGTTCCTTAATCCTCGATAAGATCGCACACTCGCGGATGGTACCGTGTCGGGAGTGCGTAACCGGGGGCTGTTCTTTCGAATGTAATATTACACGGGTCTCTTCCGTTCTCGAACCAAGAACTAGGACGCTTGGAGCACTGTCGCTGGATTTCTAGCCGGAATCATCGGACCGGACTTCTCGGTTTCTGGTTATGTAGATGCAAGGTGTGTAATCGTGATTCTTCGAATTTTTCATTCACCTAGATGACGCAGGTTTTCGATTGGGATGCATGTATTTCTTGCATTTTGATTTCCTGAATTTGTATATTGAAGTTCTGCAATTGAAATGCGTTTGTATCTTTTGTATTTATAATGCCTTGGATGCGTAAGTCGGGAATTAAAACACTTGGGATGCCTTGAGCTTTAGATTGTTCTATTTCTACGTAGGCGTTTAATTGAGCTGTATCTTCGGATACTTCCCATGAGTTTCTATAAATATTGCTCGTGTATAACGTAAATGCTTTTTTAATATGAAACTTTAAAAGCGGGAAATTGGCTTTTTTCGATTCTTAAACTTTGGATCTTGAACTTTTTGTAGGACTTTTTTAAATTTTTTATATTTGATTCCGATGCGTGTTTATGAACATATTTAAATACTTTCGAATTTTTAGATACTTTCAAAAGACAATTCTGTTCTATAAAAATTGTTAAAAAATTTCTATTTCTTTTTGTAAATTTAACTGTAATCGTTATCTGTGCTATTTGAATTTTGCTGCTTCTATAGTCTTTTGGTATCTAATTAAAATAAGTTATTTTAAATGCTAGAAAATTCTAGATAATATAAAATTACATTTCATGTTAGGCATAAAATATGTAACTAGAATAATTGTATTTTTAATTGTTTGCAAATGAATCGAAAGTTTTAATTATAATAGTTGTGTTAGTATTAATTATTGTATTAATTGCTACTGAATGTAGATCAGGAATATAATAGTGATGTAAATGAGAAATCTAATTGACATGCTTGTGGTCCACTATTTTTTAAATTAAAATATAAATTAAAATTAAAATTTTTTAGATATATTTTTAAATTACTGAGTCTTTTAAGTGACAAGTTTTATATCCATAGCTAGCAGTCGAAGTAGTTAGAATGTCCTGAGATATTGAATTATATTTTGAGTTTTCAAATTTATGTACTCTTAAAATTTTTTTTAATTTATGCATTTTAAAATCCTCTGTATATATATATATAATTTACTACATCTACAATTCAAAATTTGGCATATATATATATATATATATAATTTACTACATCTACAATTCAAAATTTGGCAAATATTACAATGAAGAATAAATAATGAGATGAATATAAAAAATTCCAGATTAATCCGGAGAACCTAATTTTTTTTTCGAATGAATGGGAGAATGCAGAGCGACGTGTTCCGTATGATGGCAGGTGTCGGTGTTACACCTGTCCGCAGGCTGAATGCTCCGGTCAGGTTGCGAGTAGCGATAGTTCCAAACAAATATCTCTTTATCTTTATTTTAGTCAGCATGACAATAAATTACTTTATTTACGTTGCAACCCGTCCATGAACATCTCATTAGTTCTCAATGACGGACTCTTTAAAAAATGCAAGGCGAACTTTCCCTTAGCGTATTATATTTTGCGATTTGCATATTAAAACTATAATCAAGGCTTGTTTTTTTAAAGCTGAATTTTTAAATTTGTGTTATCACATATATGATTCTATAATACACAATATTATATTGTTAATTTTTTAATTTTTGCTGAAGAAAAATCAATAGTAAATTTAGAGAAAATTTTAATACTTTTTTATTTTTCATTAAAAAATGACACGAATATTTTTTAGACGGCTTATAACGCATATAATAATAAAAAGAATACAGTAAAAATTTTTACAAACGATAGAAATAATTAACAGAAGTATATACATTGACTTTTTAATATATTTTTTCCTTTTATTGAAATAATTTGAAAATAGAATTTATTCACGGATTTGAAGTTTTTAATTCATATGTTTTTAATTTATTTATGAATAACGTTTTAGTTAAATCTCTATTCAAATTTTTTGTTAAAAATGTATAAAATGAAATATTTTTCATATTTTATTCTTATTATTATTAAAGAATTTTATGTACACAGTATGTGTACGTCTGTAAAAAATAATATTGCGATATTCAAGTCTTTTTTTCTTAGAAAGTATCTATATATTGATTTTATGCAAATTAAAGTATCCGTCAATGATTTTTCGCGAGTATTTCTTTGGCGACTTTCTCGGGTCGTTTGATAATGCCTCTTTGTACAACCGCTTTTGCGAGAGATATCGATAGGTACTGTGAGGGTATCGGGCCCATCGCTAGTCGCGGGGTCCCACTTGCCGCTCGAAGCGTCGAATTCCACAGCGTTTACTCATACGAAAGAACGAACTCGAAGACTTCTCGGGGCCGGAGAGAAACTTCGATGGCGGAAGAGAAGTGGGAGAGTGGTCGAGCAAGAGAGAGAAGAGAAAGGGGGAGAGAGAGAGAGAGAGAGAGAGAGAGAAAGAGAGAAGGAAAGAATAACCGATGATTTCCCATTTAATCGGCCGTTGATTCTAACCGAGTCATTTGATTCGATCTAATTCTATTAACATTTTAGAATTTAACGAAAAGATCGAATTTTATTGAAAAGTAAATATCACATGAACGTGAAAATACAAAACACAAAATCTCATCATTGACTCTACAATATAACATTTTCGAAATTAAAAATTTGAGAATTCAGAAATT
>Ga0157364_1002411_pt1 | contig 17353 bp, 10 predicted proteins | sample AttsexASBM2_FD_111476 | JGI IMG/M metagenome (GOLD analysis project Ga0157364, IMG submission 111476) | Fungus gardens microbial communities from leaf cutter ant in Ribeirão Preto, State of São Paulo, Brazil - Atta sexdens ASBM2 | ecosystem: Host-associated > Fungi > Mycelium > Unclassified ... | reverse complement strand
TGGAGTTATGTTGACAGATGCCCAAGTTTATTGTATGACGTCTATGATCTATTTATTTCGACCACCACTTACCGCTAAAGCCGTCTATAGGAAAACGGCGGAAGCAAAGTTGTACACCTAATACACTGCATTGGTGCGTCATCTGTTTCTCAAATTGTCATTTCATACTTGTACATCTGGTACAATATTTCCATTTGCCTTTGTTTTTCTCTTTCACATACAATATTTTTAAAACAACAAAGTCTAAGTTTTAAGTGAACTATAACAAATTAAAAGCAAACTAGAATTAATAAAATTGTTTTAATGAAGGATGAATGATGAATGAACGATGAAATAACAAATGTACTAGTCTCTCTTGTTAGTCGATGGGCAACACGCGATCAGCGCCACCAGTCAGTGGCTTGGCGAGCGGCCTGTTAATCGCGTGTTGCCACCAGTTATAAATTTTTACTGATTTGTGCTCTTGTCAAGACAGCACCCAGACCGGAATACTCCTACACTTTTCTTGCTAATGCTCTGCACTTCAGGCTACATCTGAAATTGACTATAAAAGATGCTTCAAGGTTTGGAAAAAAACGTTGGCATAAATGTAGAAGATTGGGAGGAATAGGAGAGGATTATTTCATTGGGAGTACAAATAAGTTTCGTTTTTTATCAAAAATTAAGCATTTATTGTGAAAAAATGGTACATAATGTTTTATTGAAAGTAATGGTCATCGCTAGCCACTTTTTCCCATCTTTCTGGTAGCATGTGGATACCGCGTCGGAAAAGCGCTTCATCTTTTAAGGCTATCCAATCATCAATACAATTTTTAGTATCTTCGTATAATGTGAAGTGCTGCTCAGACAGGCCATGCGTCATCGATCGGAACAAGTGGTAATCGGAAGGAGCAATGTCTGGAGAATACGGCGGGTGGGGTAGAACTTCCCATTTGAATGTTTCTAAATAGGTTTTGACCGGCGCCGCAACATGTAGTCGAGCATTATCATGCAGGAGAATAATTTTGTCATGCCTGAAGTAGTAGTGAGCTTTTTCCTTGAGTGCTCGGCTCAATCTCATCAATTCGGTAGAGAGCCCCAGTAATGATCTCGTTCGGTTTGAGCAACTTATAATACACGACACTAAACTGATCCCACCAAATACACAATATGAGTTTTTTTCCATGAATATTTGGCTTGGCTGTCGATGTTGAAGCATGGTCAAGTGGTCCCCATGATTTCCTCTTCTTTAGGTTATCATAGTAGATCTATTTTTCATCACCAGTAACTATACGATGCAAAAAACCCTTTCGTTTATGCCTGGCAAGCAGAATTTCACATGTGAAAAATCGGCGTTCAACATTTCTCGGCTTCAGTTCATATGGAACCCAATTCCCTTGCTTTTGAATCATTTCCAATGATTTTAAACGATATGAAATTGTTTGTTGAGTCACTCCTAATATAAGTGCAAGTTCTTTTTGCGTTTGGCACGAATCTTCATCCAATAATGCTTCCAATTCCGCGTCTTTATACACTTTCGGCCTTCCGCTACGTTCTTTGTCTTCGACATCAAATTCACCGTTCTTAAACTTTTGAAACCACTCACGACAACTTCTCTCGCTTAAGGCAGCATCATCATATGTTTCTACAAGCAATCTATGAGCATCAGCTGCAGATTTCTTCAAATTAAAGAAGTAAATCAAAAGTTCCCGCAAATGACATTTATTCGGCTCAAAACTCGACATTTTCGTACAAAAAAAAATATATGATGCTGATACAAAATCGCTAATATTTCAAGGTTATGGTATTGTCGGATGTCCAATCTTACGATATGTCGTTTTACATCAAACAATTTTAACTATAGTTTATTAGTGGCGCAAACGTCTTTTGCAAACGATGGAAACTTATTTGTATTCCCAAAAACAAAATAAATTTGGATAAATACAATCGTAATTTTATTAAATTAATTCTTATACTTACTTTTTGTGACCACAGTATATAGTAGTATACATAATGTTCAAAATAAAATATTACACACGGAAACACGACATTATTGAGAAAAATTGTTTAGACAAAAGTTGTAGGATTCTATTTACTGATCTTATCAGTTTGATCTTATGTGACGTCGCCAACATCAGATCAAGATCACATCGATTTTTTTAAAACACTCTACTTTTGTTTGCAGAATCTAATATCAGATGTCGAGAGCTTCCTAAAAGTAAATAGTTTTTCATTAATTATTTTTTGAATTACGATACTTGAAAGTTACAGTAACGTCAACATTAGTAGCGTCAACATTAGTATTACTCAAGGTATCTGACCGATAGCTAAAACCTCTTGAATGTTGTTCAGGTCTTGAATACCATTGTCAAAATTAAAGCCATTGGAAATTGTGCCTTTTATTTTCATTTTAACGTAAAAAATGAATTTTTAGTGAAAAAATGAAAATAAGAGGATTAATCTCCAATGGCTTTGATCTTGAAATGCTATCAAGAACATGATTTTGAATAACATTTAAAAGATTTTAGCCGGTCGGACACCTTAGGCAATGCTAATGCTGGCGATGCTGTAACTTGCAAACCTTATAACTCGAAAACTTCATGAAATGTTTTATTATAGTATTTTGAAAAGCTCTCGAAGTACAAGAATATGCAATGAAAAAGGGAAGGTTCCATATGAAATTTCAAAGTTGACCTACAAATGATTTTGAAATATGCCTTCAAGATCAAATTCAAGGTCACTAACTTCTCTCCCCTCTCAAAGTCACACAACTTTCCACTCATGTTTTTTTTTTAAAATGCTTTTTTTTTAGCGTTTAATGAATTATTAGCTTGGAAAAAGTGCTTCATTTCAATTTCTCCAGGCAAATATCTCGAAAAATATGAAAGATATAGAAAAATCTTTCAAAAAAAAAATGATTTAGAGGAAGCCACATTTTGATCATGTTGTATTTTTTCTAGGTGGAGGCGTCAAAAAGATATGAAAGTTTATCTGAAATATTTTTCTATATCTTTTATATTTTTTGAGATATTTGGAAAATTAAAATGGGACACTTTTATATATAAAGTGTCCCAAAAGAATCAGGAACCTGAATATCTCGGAAAATATAAGTTTTACAGAAAAGTATTTCAGATAAAAGTTGTAGGGTTAAAAAAGATCTATTCACTGATCTATTTACTGATCTTATCAGTTTGATTTTGGGTGTTGCCAAGATCAGATCAAGGACACACATAGATTTTTTTAAATGGCACATCCTATTTTCAATTCCAGAATCAAGAACTTTTTAAAACAATAAAGTTATTTTTCATAAAGTACTCTTCGACTTATAAATTTTGAAAGTTACAGTATCGCTGGCATTAGCAATACGCAAGATGTCCGATCGATGGCTACAACTTCTTAAATGTTATTCAGGATCATGTCCTGGATAACATTTGTTAAGATCAAGATTATTGGAGATTGTTTCTCTTATTTTCATTTTTGCACTGAAAATTTATTTTTATATAAAATTGCATGAAATGAACGAATTTGGTTTGAAGTATTGTTCTACCTCGTGGATCGAGATATTAATTGTTAAAGTGACGATTATTCTTAGGAAATTTGTCACATCGATGACATATAGAGATAGACATAAAAACATGTAAGACTATAATAACTATTTTCTGCTTCAAAATTACACAAATTCTTTGCTTTAAAAATAAATTCTCTGCTTTAGAAATACAAATTCACTATTTTAAAAATCCAAATTTACTGCTTTAAAAATACAAATTCACTGTTTTAATAGAAAATTTGTTTTTAATGTGGAGAATTTGTGTTCTTAAAACAGTAAATTTATATTTTTAAAGCATTGAATAACTGCTTTAAAAACACAAATTCACTACTATAGCAGAGAATTTGTATTTTTAAAGCAGTGAATCACTGTGATAGATTTCTTAATCTGAATAATCAACTTTAACTTAAAATATTTCGATTCGTGAAGCAGAGTGACTTTTTTCTTGTCAAATCTTTATTTTTCAATCAATCGCGGATCGTCGTACTGTAAATATCTTTGTCGCTTTTGCGGTTTTAAAGTCGATTTACAATTTTCGAATAGCGTAATCCCGTGTGAATTGCTTCAATTCTTTATATTATTGGTTAACATTACTGCTGAAATTTGCATTATAATCGGTGCATGTTCTGTCTAATTTGCTGTGTTCGACTTCATTATTGCGGTGAGTCGGTATAGAAGATGATCGGAGAGCATTTTATACTTTCTGTATTATTTGGTTATATTTATGCGTTTAATCTTATCTATTAGTTCATATGTGATTTTTTTATTCTACTTCATTTCGGCGTTTATACTTATACTCATTATTTATTCTGCACAGTTTTTCTTCCAATAATTGTCATATTCAACTGTAAGTAATATTTCTAATCCGTGTTCTTTGTTATTTTACTCTCATCTTTTCGCTCCTTGTCTCTGGAGGTGTCTCGAACTATTCGAGACTCTGGCTCCAAGCGAGTGAACTCTTTGGAATTGCCCTACTTTTCCGCTTCATTCTCTGAGCTGGTGACACTTTCTGCAACTATACCATCTCTCAATCGGATTACTCGTTTTGAGGATGGATCGGTATCGCTGATCGTATGGAGCGCAGTTGGATTCATTGAATGCTGGATTGGCCTCGCTCGAGTCATCGATGCATTGGAGGATAATGGATCGCCTATTGTCTGTCATGGATGTTCTCTCTTCCGATGCTGACCGGCCAAGCGGATCTTCCTGGAGGGCCGGTTGCCTGGGCTCCATTATCTCCGGAGCAGTGCTCTCTTCCTGCGATGGCTCGACCGTGCCGAGTAATCTAACCGTTCTTTTAAAGAGAATGGAGGGGCGAGCGCAGGGATTATGAGATGTCTTCGGACTACTTAATATTGAGTTGGAGGATCCAGTATTCACCGTGACTTGTGTGACGTGCTCTTTGGGAGCAATGCTATCGTCCGGGAGGTCGCTTCCTTTTGAATTTCAGTCCGGAATACTTCTGGTGGTCACTTATTGCAAGTTCATGACCATTACTAGAAAAAACGAGCTTCTCGTGCTCGCTAGATGTCGGAGGAACTACTTGCGTTCGATATTCGTCGTATTCATCAGTTAATGATCTGGAAGAGCGGTATCTCTTCGTGAGCGCTCTCTGCCGCGAAGAGGAGGGCATTTGGTGAGGGAGTTAGCGAGGGATCATGATGTTCGTTAGAGTGAGATTCGTTAGATGCATCGAGGAATTATTTATTTTCGCTTGTCCGATGGCTCGCCATCAATATGTTATTCGTCATCGGATTCATTCCTTCGTGAGGTGGGCGTTGCTTGCAGTCCGTCGGCTGGTCTCGCTCTTTCTTCGACGACTCTCTCGGTTAATGTCCGCTCGGGTTGATTAATTCCATGCGTATCTGATTCTCGATTGGGTTCGGCGATCGACGATCGTGAGGGCGGTGGCAATCTGTCCCTACTCTTCGTGTAGTCTATGTTAATGCTCGATAGTTGATTCTGCATCTCACTCAAATTAAAGAACTTATCAATTACTGCATCTTTACTGTGAGACGTGGTTGCGTAAGGATTTCGATTCATCCTGTGTGTCTATCTTGGGTTTTACTCTTGTTCCATCGGATCAGCCTGTCGCATAGGGGAGGGGGGAGGGGCGGCGTTACTGTTTATCAGAGACATACTTACTTTTTATAGCCTGAGCCTCTCCTCCTGCGGGCTCTCTCGTCAAGCTCGTGAGCGTTTTTCTGCATATTAATTGTAGAAAAATTGCAGTATTATGCACCTATCACCCTCCTCGATTGCTTTCTACCGACCTTAGCTATTTCGAGTCCTGATTGTCTGATATTGCTTGTCGAGCTGATATTATTGTTTGCGTGGGAGATTTTAATGTTAATATGTTTGCGCCGTATGATATTGTGCTGCGCATTTGAGATCATGTCTCTTTTCTCTCTTAAGCAAGTTATTGATTTGCCGATTCGCATAACATCTATCTCTGAATCACTTGATGTTGACTTGCGTCGAGGTGATGGAATCCGATGTTTGCGACGCATTCTACATTAGCGACCATTGTGCCATTTATGCTGCGATGCGGTGGGAGTTTCACATCGTTCAAAAAAATTTCTTTATCGTGATACTAAATCAGTTGCTCAGGGCGATCGAGACTGAACTCGATCGGATTGATTGGACGCCTCTATATGATTCTATAAACGTTAATGAGATGATCTTTTACTTTGAGTTAGCTTTGCAATCTATATATGTCGCGCCGATTTCGTCCGGATGGTCAACTCGGCTTCCCGCCCCATGAATCAATTCCACGGTGAGAAAACCTATCCTTAAATGCTCGCGCTCTGCATAAATTCAGGTATACTCGGTCTGATGACGATTGGTATCGTTACAGATAGCTTCGAAATGCTGCTAATCCTATTTGTTGCAAAAAGAAGGCCTTTCTATCCCTCTTCCTTTGAATTCTCCTCAACAATTTTGGAGGAATCTTTCTCTTCTTGGCGCAGTAGTCACGTCTGCACTTTCTGTTCCTAATCTGCTTGATCTATCTTTCCTCAATAATTATTTCATTGACTCTCTTCCTAATTTCCCTCATGCCTGTAGACTTCCTCTCAACTTTTCTTGCCGTTCAGTCTTAATGATATTGAAACGTTTTTTTTATCACCTATATCTGCTATACAACTATACAACATATTCAAGAGTATGAAACCCACTTCTACTGGTCCCTTGTCTTATCAGGTATGATTCTATCCTGCCTTCCGCAATGCCTCGATTTTGTCCTTTATATCCTCAATTATTCTACTTCTTTGTCCACTAATATTTTTCCATCCACATGGAAGCAATCAGTAGTAATTCCAATCCCTAAAAACAATAATTTCTCCTCCCCTTCCTCATTTTGTCCCATCTCTATCCCTCCTTTCCTATCTAAATTACTTGAATGCATTTGTTTTAATCAACTGAACGACTTCTTTAGAAAATGTAATGCTGTTCCAGAATGTCAATCGGGATTCAGGGGCTCTCACAATACCACTACAGAGTTACTTCATTTATCTAATGCTGTGTTGCATAGTTTCGATTCCGGACTTCTGATCTCGTTAATAGCTTTTGATTTCTCGAAATTCAATACAATTGATCACGAATTGCTTCTATTAAAGCTGCATTCTTGCAACGTCGGGATAATCGAAAATAATAATGTCACGATTATATACAGTCTTGCACTTGAAAAAATTTTATTTTATTTAATATAGTCAAATAGATCGTTATAGTACACAAAAAAAGGAGTTTCTAGAAACTTCTAAAAAGGACATAAGGCGCGCCTGTATGGTAAATCATTATCGATCATACAATCGACGTTAGATATCGATTTGTAATATTCCTCTCATCTTGAGTTACGAGAAGAACTCAATTCAAAGTAAATTAAAATAAATGTTATTAAATTTAACGATTATTCTAACAAAAGGGAAATAAAAATCTAAACTCGAATCTTTTTAGAGTTTTTATACGTTTACTTGCATGTTCTATTAATCTTGGTTCGGACTTCTTTTATACTGACATGGTTCCTGCTCCATATCCTTGATTTCATCGGTTGTATCCGTACTTTATTCCGTCGTCCTCGTTGTATTCATATCTCCAGATATAGTAGTAGATATAGTAGTAGATTAAACATGACCGCACCAATTCTTCAGATACAGTCTTTACTTAGGAACATCTTGACCCAAACTAATGATCAGTCTATACGTTTTAAATTATCATGATCTAATAAAACAATCTCCTTTTTTATTAGAATAAAGACTACTGTTTTTGTTCCTGCGAGATAACTAACCAGGTACTCGAAAGCGTTTACGTAAGTTATCTTGCAAGTACGTAAGTTATCTGGCGATACTTCATTCGTTTATTCAAATTGACTTCTAACTTATCCAAATCAGGTATTTCATTTTGCGAAGTTTCTTGCAAAAAACGTATCAAACGATATCAAAAATTTCATTCAGTTGCGTCGGATCTGCTAAATATCCCAGAGAATGTGAATTGATGTTGGCTTCGCAGTCACATAGGATAGTACTCATTTCTTCGTAAGAAAGATCTTGAGTATGTTACATTCCGATAAAATTCTCTCTTTACTTATTATATAAATATATGATTTATATCTTACCTTTATCTTATCTCTAGTTTAGTATTTTGTCTTGGTTTTGATATTTTGTCCCTATTTTATCTTTATTTTGAAACCTTATCATATCTTTTATATATTGTAAAATTCTTTTCCCTTTTATAGGAGGGCATATTTAATTCCTTTAAACATTCAAACCAATGCTCACGTTTTTATCCTCCTATATTTAATCCTTATGCATCACGTAGATAAAGAATGTCTATTCTACAATCTTTCCTTTTCTTTTGAAAGCCTTTTTCTACAATAACTATTAAACAATAGCATATATGCCCAATAATTGCTCAAAAAGAGTAGTATTATATATTAAATAGTATATATTAAGACTTTCCTGAATGCGAAGATTAATATCTTTATTTTTTTTTTCCTTTTTTTTCCTTTTTTTCTGTTTCTTTATAAAATTAAAACCAATTTAAAATTTAGAATACATCATTATTTCGCTTCGCATAAGGATTAAGAAAATAGAATTTTTATTCTTAACATAAAACCTAGATTCATAATGTCGAGAGCCAGAGTCTTGTTTTCTTATCTTAAGAAAACAAGTGTAAGTATAGATCCTACCAAATCTTGAAGAGTGTGATTGGTTCTGGGAAGACATCTCCACACTCATTGCCAGAATATAAAAGAACTGCAAATAGTAATCAGTCAGTCAGTAAAAAAATATAATAATCTCAGAATAGAGTCCGTCACGAGTCGTCTTCGCAAGTAGGAACTATATTCGCACTCTTCTCGTAAGTTATCTTATGTTATTTTTACTATTTCTTTCTTTTAAAAATTTAATAAATGACAGTATTAATTTATTGGATCAATTTCACTTTCATTTAAAGCCGATCCATGTGAGTTCCCATATACATAATCTTCGTAATCCTTGCGAGGCCGGAATCTAAATTTCTCCTATAAATTATCCATTCTTTCCTTATAATCATTTTCAATCTTCGCACAATTTGATTTCTGATCCCCGGGTAAATTGCTTAAAATTAATTGACTTAAAAAACGAAGGAATCTCAATTTCTATTATATCGATTCATAACAAATAAATCTTTGGTTATTCTAATCAGACACTCCCACCAAGGAGCTGGAGGATTGAGGCGCCAATCTATTTTCTGCGTTGTACTAAATTGTTTGATTTTGTTCCAATCGATTTTGCGAAGGAAATTGCGAGCTACAACAAAATTTTTCCCATTATCTGTGTAGATTATTGACAGTCTGCCTCTCTTAATATAATCGATAAATCTATGTAATACTTGTAGAAATGCTTCAGTAGAAAGGGATGTAGTGATCTCCAAATGGATTGCTTGATAAATTACACATGTAAATAAGCAAATCCATGCTTTCTACAATTTCTTTAAGAACAATGATCCTGCGTCTATGCCAACAAAATGCATTGACCTCTTTTACTCGTTCACTTCCCCTGAAGTAGATTCTAGTTTATTGATCTTATGTCGTTTACAAATCATACAGTTATTTATCACAGATCATACTGCAGCTTTACAAGCAAGGAATCCAGAACATTTCTCCAATTACTCATCACGATCTGGATTCCTGCGTGATTCAACTGTTTATATTCGATTAATCTCTTGGTCAAAGAGTATTTTAGATCTAGTATTATCGGACAGCAGAAATCATGCTTATCTTCTCCATTAGTGACTGGCGATTCAATCATAATAGTCTATTTTCATTTTCGTACACCTTCAATGTGCTCAATCTTGGTTCATTTATTCTATTAAAGAATTCTTGTTGACTCAATTTTAAAATCATGAATGCTTTGCTACAATATACTTTTTTACAATCAATTCACCTGTTGATCTCAAGATGTTTGACAGTTATTGAAACGTTAATAAAACGAAGAATCCACCCCATGTATTATCTTGGAATACTTGGATTGTCCTTTCATATATCAATTCTCTTGTAGCATATACGTACCAATTTTGTTTTTTATTGTCAGCCATTTCTTTATTTCCTCATAGATCTCCGTCTTATTCGTAATATAGTCACTAATAGGCCAAGAGTTCTTGTCTTGTCAGAGCCATTCTAGTCCGTCCCATCATCGCGATTCATATCAAATGCTTTATCGTACACCCTCGCAAAGGGCAAGTTTGCTGGATTCATGATTCCTGAAACATGATATCATTAATTCGAATCTGGCAGCTTACATATTTCTTCTATCGATTCTCCACTGATTAGATATAAATGTATGGTTTGTCTCTCTTTATCCAGGCCAAAAGTGTTGTAGAATCTGACCGAAAATAAATATTTGTTCTCCGTTTAAATTCTTTAATGGAGTGCTATAATCTAACACCAATGATGGCCAAGTATAATAATTTAAGTCGAGAAATTGTTGTCTTCTTTATCGGTGCCACCCTGGATCTAGCGGTAAGAAATTGCACGTAAACGTCCATTGAAATTGAAATTTTTACGCATAAACGCATCGATTCAATGTATTTTTAAAATTTGAGGTCTCTTCTTAATATTTACCATTAATTTTCCTATTTTTTATCTTTAACCGTTTCATAAGAAAATATAACATAGATTATAAAGTTTTAATTACACAGGCCCACAAAAAAGTACCCTGTGCTGAGGTGAAGACCCAGCTATTCTTATGTATTTTGAGTCGCTGAATACGAATCTGACAAAATAGGATCATCCAGAGAAAATTTTCAATCTAGAGCGAAAAAAATGAGTTAAAAATGGAAAAAATGGATCATTTTTTCTAGATTAAAAATTTTCATTGGCTTGATTTTCATTGGATGAGGCTTTGGATTTGAATTATATGAATGATTGCGTATTTTGGGGTACTTTCTGTGTTTAATTAGGTTCAAGTACGCGCCATTTTACATTTTTCACGTAAAAACGCGTAATTTCGTTCTTTATGTGCCCAACTAAACTGTAGAATGTAATTCCGAATGTGAAAAAGCATAGAATGGCATACTTTCTTGAAAAACTACGAAAGAATAAAAATTAATTTGGCAAAAAAAATACATAGTTCAGAAAGTAGCGATTATTAGTTGCGCGTACTTTGGCGTACTTTCCATGCCGAATTAGATCCGCTATTTTATCTTTAGGTAGGCGTAGGTTGGCGTAGTTATTTCTATGTTTAACAACGCGATTCTACGCCACAATCGTAGAAGTAGAAAAGTGTACTTTTTGACGTACTTTGACATAGAAATTTTTCCTCCAGGACTGATTATTACGAAAAAAAAATTTTTTTAATAAAAACAAATAAAAAAATCTTTACAATGATCACAACTTTAATACTGTAGAGACTTGAATTTATAGGCAACAAATAACCAAGCAAAACAACAAATCATAAATAACAAATCAAAATGACATTAAAATGAATCGAAATTGATTGAAAAATGACTTTTAATCTGAGTGACCTTAATTTGAATGTTAATATAATGATAGAGTAATATAATGAACGAAAATATTTTATTAATTTACTTATTATGGAAAGAGTTTAAGTATTTAGTGATACATAGTGGTATATCTTCTTCTTCTTTCGCGGCATTACAGTTCATGATAAATCAAAGCCTAACTCTCATGAAGTTTTTATAATAATAGATTTTTTTTAGAATCAGATTGTTAATCTAATATTCAATTCCCAATCTAGAGAATCCATACATATCCATTGATATATGGGATCTACAGTTTAACGTCGGATTCGAACGATACTAGTGATCAAAGATCTCTTAATGATGAATTTCATTTTTCCTTCTTAAATTAAACGCGAAAAATCGCATATGTGGGCGCAAGGATCTACAGATCGCGAGTCAATCGCACCGAGCAGCAAGCCTCGACGCCTCAGTATATCTAGACTAATAATTAATTGAGGCTTTATGGATTGAATTTTCTCACATAGTGATTATTTCTGATATTTCTAAGGTTCATACAATATAAAAAAAAATTGTTTAATAAGAATCCCTGGTTTGGGATCAAAAACAGCTTGATTGATCATCTTCCTTTATCTTTAGATTTGATATATTATTGTAAAATGTATCATTACAATGCAGCGTAAGAATAAAATTATGTTATAATGACGTGAAATAATACCTTCATGCTTTAAGATGTTCATAAAATAAATTTACATATAACTATCTCTTTTCAACCTCTTAACATCATTAGTACAAACATGCCTAGTAGAGGAAACCGAGGCTAATAGACTCATTTCAATTTTGAATTTTTAAAGACGAAATTAAGAGACTTATCAAAAAAATTAATTCTATACCAGTTCTACTACATACATTTGACTATCTATAATAATATTTTAATAAAGGGAAATTGATAACTAATATTTAAAAAATGCATTTTTCTAATGCATTCCATCTGATTCAAGCCCCGGAATAATTTGATTAAGATTATTATAAAGATAATTTGATTAAGAATATTATTAAAATAAAGATTAACGTATTTTAAGCTTCATCTTTGGCTACATATTAATAAAACTTTTAATAAAAATATATTTTAAACATAAACATTCACTTCGCAAGGCAAAACAATGCTTCTTTTTGCAAAATTTATTCACTTCATGCAAACACACGTCGAATGAGCCTAGTTTTCGAGATTGGACATGAAGGAACTAAACTTATAATTATTTACTTATAATTTATCACTGAGGAAAATCTCTTTAAAGAAATAAAATTTTGATTTTACTATAAGAGTCGTCACTAAATGAGTCATGCTGTGGTTGGTCTATTATCTCCATCCGTTCATTTTTTTAAAAATGATTAACAATATTAACGATAACAAAGACACATAAAAAAAAATCTGTTGGACTTTATTAAGTAAGAACTACGCTTACTATCTAAGCAGATATCACATATCTCAGACAATCATACGATTGTAAAACAAAAACTTTAAGAATAAAAATATTTACTTAGGTGTACGATTTTTTTAAATTGTGACATAACTTCTATCATGTTCGCAATAAGATGTTACAGCAGACTGAGCGGCAATCGCTATGTGCTCAGACATGTTTAAGCGTATTTCGCATGTTTTGTTTTTAATGTAACCTCAATTATTCTTATTTACTCCTATAGTCAACTGATCCCGGTCTCCCCTACTTGATATCAAAATAACATGTGCTTGCTATTTGAGAAAATGCAAGAAAATGTTATACGATGAAAATAAAATTCTCAAAAAGATAAGAAAAGATTTGTAGAAGAAGCTAACCTGACCAGGTTGCGAATGAAAATGAGCAAATGTATATTCCCTATTGGAGGTATGCGGTGTAACGAGAATTCTGGTGGGACTTTTTCGTCCGACGGGTTCGACAGAATTCTGGCAAGCAGAACCGACGAGTCCAACTGCCGCTGCGGTAGTCATCTGTTCCTGATTAGGCCCTAGCTCGGCTGGATCCGTAGGTGACGATGTTGATGGCGAGTTAGCAGTTGTCACTGCTAATTCACCTGTCGATCTTATTATTGCTACTGGTCTGGCCATAGGAGCAGGTGGCGGCGGTGGTAACATTGAACTTGGATAATATTGCGGGAACTTTTGTATGCTGGTACGTGATCCAGTTAGTTGCGTCTGAAAGTAATCGATTACATATAGCATCTCATTCCTTTTGACACCACTCTTAATTAAGATAGTTTTTTAATAAATCGAGTTACCATAGAAATGTCTAATTTTTTTATATAATGAAGTTAAAGTATCGAAATTGACGTGTGCAAAATTTTATTGTAGATTACGGTAAAGTAAGAGAAAGAAATGTTGAAAATGTAACCTTTCACATATAATTTATTAACAGATAAGGATCGCAGATGCTTCTTTGCACACAAATCTTACCGTGTACTTTGCTCAAAAAACGAAATTATAATAAGTTCAAAAAAAAAAAATTACGATTTTAATGGTCACAAAAAGTAATAGATCAACGACCATTCTGGAAAGATAATTAATTTGCATATAAATTTAACTTCGAAAAAAACAATCTCATCTTGTTTTCATTCGATGAAAATGCAGCTAATTTATTATCGTATGTTCCGTACTATTTTAAGATACATGCATAGTTTTAATATTTTATGCAGATATTTATAATTTTGAGCCAAATTATGCAGATATTTATAATTTTGAGTAGGCCTTGGTGAGACACCCAATTTTTCGGCACTTTTTGCTAAAGAACCATCTTAAGTATTATTCTCTAATGATACATTCTTTAAGTTAAATAATATATTTTTAACAGAGGTATCAATTGACAATAATTTTATAATAGGTTGGAAAAAGACTTTTTAATTGAGAAAAATCTCAAAAACTAAAAGTAATCTAAATATTCAATGAAGCAAGTATATACAAACTTATACTTCAGCTTATTTCCGATAAGATTTACTTTAATAAATTCGAATTTAAAAGTTTAATTACTTAATTTATCACATATTAAAAATATATGAATTAGACCGATGAAAATAACGCTCTGTATACAATATAGGAATAAGAAATAAATTAGAAATAAAGAATGATTTCAATCTATCAGAAACCATATATTCTGATGTATCCAATTTCTGATAGGTTAAAATCGTTTATTCTTTATTCCTAATTCCTTATTCTTTCTATTGCGCAGGGCTTATTCCTTTTATTGTGGGCAAAGTTTAAATCCAATTAAATATTGGGAGTACAAATTCGATTCGTTTTTTGTGCATTTATTTCAAAACAAAATGAATGAATAGATCAATTAAAGTATTGTCCATTGCTGCCTACTACTTTTTCCCATCTCTCAGGCAATTTTCGAATTCCAAAAAATTCCTCGAAAAATGACTCGTCTTTGGAGGCGATCCAATTTTGGAACCAATTTTCGATTTCTGCGAAAGAAGTGAACCGGTGACTTGCTAAATCGTGCTGCATCCTTCGGAACAACCAGTAATCAGAAGGAGCAATTTCTGGAGAATACGGCGGGTGCAGTAAAACATCCCATTTTTTTCCAAATATTTTTTTACGACATGAGGCCGAGCGTTCATGAAGAAGAATAACTTTATCATGTCTTTGCTCGTATTCCGTTTTTCTTACAATGCACGGCTCAAACGAATCAATTGTAGCCGATACCAATCGCCCGTAATGGAATCGCTAAGTTTCAGCAGCTCATAGTAAACAAGATCCTTTTGGTCCCACCAGATACAGAGCATGATTTTCGAACTATGAATGTTCGGCCGTAGTGTTGATGTTGAGGCAACGATTGACCGGGCTCAGCGTAGTATTGTTTCTTCTTGGAGTTGTTGTAGAATATCCACTTCTCTTCTCCAGTCACAATCCGATGCAAAAAACCTTTTTTCTATTGTCTTTGAATCAGCTGTTCGCAAGCGAAAAATCGCTTTTCAACGTCTCTCGGTTTCAGTTTCATAAGGCAATTTCCTTGTTTTTGAAGGCTCTCAATCGTACAGAAATGGCTTGTTGAGTTACCCCTGCAATGATTCTGCAAGCTCCTCTTTGACTCTTGATCTTTTTCGAGTAATGTCTCTAATTCTTTGTCTTCGAATTTTTTTGGTCTAGAGCGAGGCTTGTCTTCAACTGAAATCTCCATCCTTTTTCCATTTCCTACATGATTTATCAGTTGGAGCAGTGTCACCATAAACTTCAACAAGCATTCGATAGGTTTCAGCCGCACTTTTCTTCCAATTAAAGCAGAAAATCAAAATCTTCCGCAAATGCTGCTTGGTTAATACAAAATTCGACATTTCAACAACAAACACAATAAAAAATCAGATTTTTGTATGAAATTCAAAGCGATATAAATTGAATATTATTAGCAGATGTTTAACCTCTCTGAAATTGTCAAAATCAGTTATGAACCATTTACAACAGCTGGAGCCATCTTTAGGGAAACGGACCGAACTAATTTGTACTCCCAATATGAAAATTTCTATATTTGTTCAAAGCAGGATCACAGTGCTTAAAGTAGTACACTCGCGACAATATCCAAAAGTTTAATCCCGTCGCGGTGATACCACAATATAAGTATATACAGTAGGGATATGTAGCGTCAGCACCTATGTTCTTTTTCAGATAAGTTTTCAGGGTCCACCATGTCTTTGCTGACCAAATACCGTATCAATAGTATTAGGAACCACCTATATTCAAAAAAAGGGAAAATACTCTTAACTTTTGAGTATTTCTTTCATCAAATCGGTGATCAATTATATACATTCATGCACCATCACGTTGCTTCATAAATTGCTGTAATCAGCTATTCAGGAGACACAGTAGTATCTCGTCTAAGCAAGCGCAGCCACATGTCATGGCACGATTGCAATAACGGAGAAATTATAAGTTCTCTGTTTTGATCGGAATTGGTGTCACCAATGACATGACCGCTTATGCTAAATAAATATGCGCGGTAGAATGGAAAACAGGGTCTTGTCCCTACTGTATGTCCTTATATTGTGTGCGTGGCGATACCTCACTCCCGATAAAAAGAGAAAATCGTCTTAGAAAGAGAAAAAAATATTGCCTGTGAATGCGCAATGTAAAACCGTCATGTATAGAAAAGAGATGCCAAAGGTTATGTGACCAGCCTCTTATTCAGGGTGGCTCCAATTTATGGCTCCACTCGTTTTGAGCAGATAGAACAGAAACTAAGTCAAAAAGTTCTCTATCTTTTTGCAATGTTCGCAATAGAATTAACGAGATATTAACGTTTAAAGATAGCTGAATTCACGCGTCCGCTTAACCTACTATTGCCGAAAGTAACAGCTTCATTGAATATTTAGATTACTTTTTTTTTAGTTTTTGAGATTTTTCTCAATTAAAAGGTCTTTTTCCAATCTATTAAAAAATTATCGGCAATTGACACCTCTGTTAAAATATATTATCTCTAACCTAAATCAATAGCTTGGCGCTGATGGCGGAAATTCGGCGCTTCAAAAATAATATCTCAATTGTGAAAATTGGGAAATGATCAAGAACTGTTCGAAAAACTCAGTTTAGTTCGTTCTGAAATGTGCACATGTACATACAGAAAAATATTACATAAATATTACTTGTTTCAAGTAAATAATAAGAGTATTTTAAAATTATATTATCAAGAAAATATTCTTTGTAATGATATAATCGTTACTTAAAAGAAGAAGAATAAAAATTGCATTCTCTCTTAATATTATTAGGTGTACAACTTTGCTTCCGCCGTTTTCCTATAGACGGCTTTAGCGGTAAGTGGTGGTCGAAATAAATAGATCATAGACGTCATACAATAAACTTGGGCATCTGTCAACATAACTCCA
>Ga0157364_1002410_pt1 | contig 17354 bp, 9 predicted proteins | sample AttsexASBM2_FD_111476 | JGI IMG/M metagenome (GOLD analysis project Ga0157364, IMG submission 111476) | Fungus gardens microbial communities from leaf cutter ant in Ribeirão Preto, State of São Paulo, Brazil - Atta sexdens ASBM2 | ecosystem: Host-associated > Fungi > Mycelium > Unclassified ... | reverse complement strand
TTCATTAATACTTCTTTGAGATAATATATGGGACAAATCGAGGAGAACGATATTTTTACTTGCAAAATGGACGAATCCTAACGATTGATGGTTGCAAATGTGAAACTTCCAAAACGATGAAGAAGCTACGAGCGTCCGACTCATAATCGTAACTCCATGTAATAACGTCTCTTATAGTGGTTGCGTAAGATGAGGGAGCGAGCCGCGAGTTACAGCTGAACTGGCGGGTTTTAGCTCTTGTCGGTCCTGATGATTCGTCGAGAACGTCTTACATTCATTTCATGACTCTCGAGTTCACGAGTTCTCCCTATATACGCAGCTTCGACGCGGTAATCCGTATCCGGGCGAATTGAGGATTATACGTCGGCGTATTTGCAATTTCTATGAGATTCCAGCTGCCTAATACTCCCGTACTCCTTAGAGTGCCACGTCATTTCCTTTTTTTTAAGGCTGCAGGTGAAACTCTTCCTTAATGGCGGATCGTCCATTTGAAGATTAAGTCGCGCGACGACCGGCGTTCTCAATGATGTTCCCGCCGCACTTTTTGCTTATCTTTTCGAGAAGAATAATTCTGCATATTCGGACGGTCTTGTGAAAATGGTCACGGAAAAATACTGCATAAACTCCTCTTCATTATGCTTCAAAATTCCAACGCGCGGAGCCATCCTATAAGTTCGCAATTCACAGACTCTCGACCACGTTGCTCAATCGTCTGTACAAATTTTGATATTCTTGCAATAGTCGCTTTCTTTTTATTTTGAACTTTAAGAAGATAGATAGTATGATCGAATTACGTCTGTAACGATTTGTTTTAAATTAAAAAAAGAAAAAAATCAAAATGCTTCTATTCATTATTGAGATATCTGTATAGAGATCGAATAAAAATGATCTAATTAAATCGAAGTATTCATTAATCTCAATAAATTACGAAAGCACTTAAATGACTTCACGAATCAATGTTTCTGAAAAAAAAAAAACAGCATATTATCTTCCATGTTTTAGGTCGATAGTGACTTTAGGTCACTGAACGGAAGTTCTCAAGTGCATCGCGAACTGCATTGCGGACTCCAAACGGCATTAGACAATCTGTATATTTGCGCGAATGAGTATATTCTCGTTTGTAGGTCTTACGTGACGTGTATTACGTAAAGATAGAAGGATAACCAACGTGCACCACAAGGCGGATAGGAAGATAGATATCTCAGTGTCTCGCTGTAAGCTGGTCGCGTTAATTACATCCCTTGTCCTCACTCTCAGATCTCTCTGCCTCTGTCCACGTGATATATACGTATATGGTGCCACATGTGGAGACCATCGACGTCTTAGAAGCCACTGAAACGTCACCGGTCTCACCGACTACGCAGTAATTGGAAATCTCATGGTGTACCACGACAAGGTAATCCGCGTTGATCCGCCAATGCGCGCATTCAAACACTTAATGTTCGTTATTGTTGATAATGTGCACATGAATGATATTGTCAATTATATTCGTAATAGTTTTCAAATGAATATGATAAGATTTAAAATACCTCTCTCTAATTAAGAAAATACATGTGATTTTTTGCAAAATTAATTTATTATGTCAATAAAAAAAAGTCTAAATGAAAAAATGAAAAACAATATGTATTGAATATCTTATGTAAATCCTCAAGTAGATTCATGAAAACACAAATGAGGTAACCTCTGCTTGATATATTAAAGTTGCGGATAATTAAAACAACAATATTGAAATATCTATAAAAATTTAGATCCAGATCTGAAAATGATTTTGTTGGACGTAAAAATTTTATAAATATTTTATAGGATGTTCAAGCATAATGTTTTAATATTCTAGCAATAAGTTTGAGCGTCCTATATAATTATTTTGATATTTTAATTTAAAATTATTTTTAAATCTGTATTTTTAAATCTAGCTAAATTTTTAGATAAGCAACTTTTAATTAGCAAAAAAGGATCTTCCATTCTTTCTGCGTAATGGTTTCTGATTTATTTTAAGTCCATTTATTTAAGTCCAACCGTGGGCAGCGTGTTGTATTGACGTTTAGCACAGAGCTAAACCAATAAGGCTAAACCAAAATGTTCTGGTTGTTAAGTTTTTAAGCGACATTTTAGAATTACAAGAATATACTGAAAGTCACGATCGATACGCGAAGTTGTATTGTATATATACACATAAGAAGATTAATTTATTTAAATTTAGATTTACTAGAGAGTACAAAACACAATAATGACATAATATAGTATTAATAAATTTATGTTAATGTCAAAACGAATCGCTCCATTAATTTTTTCAATCTTGTAAAGAATCGAATATCTTTTAAGTAACCTAGCTCAGGTTACAAATTATTGAACTGATCGAATTGCAAGTATGCTACACCCTGCTTTTTAAAACGCAATACTATCTCACGAACTGCATCGTGTCCATTTCTCTCTCACCGAACCGCCCGTTCGATGTTTTACATCCGCTGGTACGAGGTCGCAGGTGGACGAAAGGAGAATGAGCGAATTCAAGTGGCTCGTTCCTTCTCGACCGATACCTGGCTGATTTCGGTGTATGTACGAACGAATAGTATTTCAATGGTCCGATCTGGCGTTTCCGCATCCGTGGTCCGTACGGGCAATAAAGGAAGACCCGGCTGCGGTAATGGCGCTCGGCTCGCGTAATTACCAGTTATGCGTCGATGGTATATGAGTCGGAGGGCGCGCGCTAACCCGGCCTATAGCGCGAGGTTAAAGCGGAACGGTAATGTGTCACTGTCGTCGGACTATGGGTACCCGAATGGTTATCGTCGACGTGTGTCGGTGCCCGTGGTGAAGGAGGACACGCAGGCCGCTTCACGCGGCCTGCTACGAGGGAGGGTTGGACGTGTTGCTGTGCTGGCGGGGATACAGTTAATAACAGGGCTAAAATGTCGTCGGCAACTCGACGCGCTTCATCGCCACAGAGGGTTCCTGATTCGCAATTTCGCAGATCCGGCATTCGGGATCCCGCGTGGCGTGCAAGAGACTTCTGGATCGCTCGATGCCGCATCGCGCTAGCGTTGTACATCGGATTAATTAAACGTTTTGGTTACTATGCTCGGTCGAGTATGTTGTTATCTTGTAACTATGCATGGTATGATGACAGAGATGATGACAGAGAATGTCAAGTAGAAGACCGGTCATAACAATTAACGTGAAAAGTCGATGGATTCGTAGATAGTTCTTTTTTGTTAAAAAGAATTGGAGATCTATAATGAGGATCAATTAGACGCGGTAGTTTTTTCTCCGATCTCGGCGAGAAAACTGGTAGAAACGTTGTTTTCCGAGTGACTTTGATTCGTCGAATCAGCGTTTTTCGGCAGCGGCAATTATTCTCGCTCTAATTGAAAAGCTTTCGAGTTAAGTTCCTCATTAGAAGGTTCCTCCGTGCTCGTGTTACCATTTGATTCCATTCCATTTGATTGAATCCCGAGTTGATGATCCTTCTTTTCTACAAAACCTGACAATTTGTGTTGAGATCGTAGTAAGTGTCGAATGTTCCCGTCGTAAATTTGACGTTCAAGCGAGCAGAATTTTCTCTTAGTTTGTATTCGTAGAATAATTTTCTCTCTTGGTCGCTCTTATATCCGGTCGATCGATACTCTGTAGAAGCACGCTTCTGGAAGGGGGTCATCCTGATAGGGCAGAAAGAGTGGCGAGCTTCGCGTGTCCTTCTTGATTTATAACTACCGATCGAGCTGGTTCTCTTCCCTTTCGTAATGTTCCATGATTCACCAATAGCGATTCTCATATTTCTATTCCTGCGAAAAGTAATTTGGAACTTGGAAAAATATTTCTTTTTCAAACTATATATTTTCATGAAATGAATAGCTTATCAATTCCGTACGTTTGTGAGTTCGCACTTAAGCGATATAATTAATTTTAAAACACTCTGAATAAAATTATTCTAAATTATATAGATATGATTCTTACATTATATCAAAATAAATGATATGGCAAGTCTTTTGTATAAAATTTTATCACTGTGTTAAAGAATTATTTTTTAAATGAATATCTAATTGCACATTTATTTCTCTTGAACGTTTACAGTCATGTGATTATGAAAATCTCTTGAACCTTCTTTTTCATCCACTATCTGTCATCTACGTCAGAAAATTATTTTCCAGAGATCTGAGGATTAACTTGTCGCGACCGGGGACGTATCGACCCCTTGTGACTGAGGTCCCCGAAGATGGAAATCCCCGACCATCCTATCAGATCCGAAGTACGTAGTTATGCACGCGAATAAGAAGGGTCGATCGTCTTATTGAGGGGCTTCGACGGGGTGTATTTTATCCCCTTTTGTATTACATGCCTATTGCATTACGATTTTCATCAGAATACCCAACCGGGTTACTGCGCGTCCTCGCCATAATAATAGGAGGACGTTGCGAGGACGGGTGAGAGAAGAGCTCGTTGTATCGGTGAATGGGAAAAAGCTATTCTCCTCTAATTGGCATCGTGGGTTACGTTGAGGGAGGCGCCGCATCATATTTTCTCATTAAAAGCGTTTACCCGAACGGAAAGTTCTTTTATACTGTCGAACCGGTTTCGAAAGTTCCTACCGCGAACTTCCTAAACAGGCAACTCGTAGACACGGACGCAACTTCAGAGAGAAGTTAACGCGAAGTTACTTGCAGATTTCAATGCTAGCCAGCTCTAAATAATATTGTACTTGGCAACGTTGCTTGCATTGACGAAATTTGTTTATGCAAATGCATCTTACATAATCGAAGTTGTCTATAACGCTTGTTTCGAAGATGATGGTGATATTAGATTAGATCCGATATAGCTTCGTCTGATTAAGTTGGCCTCGATACATCAGTAAATATATGTATAGCATGCTTACATATACCCTTCTATCATTTTACATTTTCATTTTCATATTAAGTTTCCTTAACGAGAAAAAAATCTGAAACGAGAATTCCATAAAGGAAGTAACATATATATATTTAGGAAAACTCTTTTCATAATATGAATAATATTTTTTGCAATATAGGTACATTACATTATACATATAGATTTAATTAATTTAATATAATGATAACATCTATTTAATAAATTTATCCTACAATAATTTTTGTTCTGTAAACTGTAAATTCCATAGTTTTATAGAAAAAAACGATATATTATACGGAACAACAATTATTTTGACTATTTCTGACATATCACTCGAAGAAGTAACAGTTATCGCGAGAGATGTAGTTTGGTCGAATCGATGGTATGCTGAAACTTCGCGTAAACTACACTCGATACTTTCTGGAAAACGATATGGCTATGAATCTGTATTGGAAAGTATATGAGATTCAGAAGAAATATGACTTTAAAAAGACAATTCTTTACATCAGTTTGTCGATACTACCTGGAATTTAAAATTTCTTGAAGCCTGCTATCTGGAATAATATGCCGGAATAATGTTTTACAATCTTTCAGTAACGAATCTTGAAAATTATGAAACATCATAAATTTTATTTTATTAATTTTATTTTATTTTAAATTATATTTTACGTTTCAATTTTAAATATAATAATATAATAAAAAAGTAATAAAAATATTTGAAACAAAAATAAATTATTATATTATACTTCACTCTATGCTTATCTTAATTTAAAAAATCTTTTTAGACTTGCATAGACTTAAGGTACGAATTTTAACTGTGAATGCTGCATCAGAACATTCCATATTCTTATCATCAAAACTGCACGCTCTGCAGTGTAAGTTGGCAGATAGAGTGAATGTGCTTTTTGTGGCACGTAAACGTTATTATGGCGAATAATTAGTTTAATCTTCTGTACGTGATATGTATGGTAATTTTATGAAAAACACCTATTTAGTTGACCGTGCGCCAAGTTTAATGCTTAAATTTAGCCTAGAAATTTACTATATTGCATGCTCCATTCCATACAATTGTCTACAACAAAGGACACGGAGACCGAGATAGCCATTGTAGCAAGAGAAACCCGTCAGATCGGCGAAATTACTTTGCCAGTGAGATTTGTGGCTGTCGTGGGAACTTCGGAAATCACTTTGACACGCGAGGTGGATAAAGCACAGTCGTTCGTACACGATAAAACACGGTCGCCGTGGAATCGGCGTGATCGGTGGTGGTTCTTGAACGTGGCGCCAACTGTCACGTACACTGGTCGCCAGGAATGTATGCACGGGGCTGCGATGATTTACCCGCAAACTTGGCTGAACACGGGGGTGGAGGGAGGGGGGGGGGGAAGGGTGGGCGCGTCGGTGGAGAAAATTTACGCGACGTGCTCGCGAGCAGAAAACGACGAGCGTGCGGGCGTACACGTGCACAGGAACGTGTGCAGTTCCAACTATCTATATGAAGTTCCAGCATCGACTGTCTTCTTCGTCGGTATTCATGCCGGAGTCAACCGAATCAGAACTCTCCGCCTGCTAGGGAACGACATAATGCTGCATTAAGCGTGAATGGACCAGTTTCATGCTGGGGATACGATGGACAGCAATGGCCGACGATGTATCCGCTATGACATCCTCTCTTACATGGCAGAATAAAAGAAGAAAATAATAAAAGTGAGAGAAAGGGATGTACGCTCGTTGCACGACGCAACAAGTGTGGCGTGCGCTCGTTGTTGTAACCGTTGCTGCGTTCGTTTCTTATATGTTCTCTGTGAAAATTTCTTGTATTCTATCGAGAAATGTTGACAGCTACAACAATAACCGAATGTTGATGTAATGTTCTTGACATTTTATTATCATAGAGCGGTAATTTTGCATGAGCTCATGAAGCTCGTTTCAACATATTCAACTCTTATTCCAAAGGTGTTTGACCAAATCATATTTTGTGGTATATACAGCAGACTTTATGAGTTTCTGCAATGCGCAAAATGTACTATACAGCTTTATAATTTCCAATCTCGAAGTAGTCATCTAACCAAGATTAATCAACCCTTTTCCGCTACGACGGTTAAATAACAGCGAAATATTTGTTGGGCCTTGACTTTAATTACTACGCTAAAGATTTCGCGCGTTTCCGTTGCGCCCTACCGGAGTCACCGATGCACTGACTCTGCAACGTTCCACCCGAATGCACCCAGCAATATGTAGCGCTGGCACAAATTACTTCACCGAGTAACGCGCGCGCCGAGAATTTAATAAATTCTCTGATTCGCGCGAGTTAACCCAGTTGCGCGTCACCGCTCGGCATCCCGCGCCCGCGTACCTATCCGGCTAGAAAGTTCCTATTTCCTTCCGAGTCGTTCCGCGCGAGCGGCATTATTCTCCCCGACATCCTAGAAATTATCGCAAGTTCTCGCCCGCCGCTATTAGCGTCCCGGCAGATTACGCAGCCGACATGGAAACGTTAACGTATTGCTGAACCGCGACGTTAACGTGGCACAGTCTCGCGTGCGCTCTCGCTCGCAATTACTATACGCGATCGTTTGCGGAATCACCGTACGAATGGAAATGCGCGCGACCACGGAATTTAATAAACCTTTCTACGTCGCGCTGACAGATACACACGCAAACCCACTGACCCAATTCGCTGCTGCTGTCCTACGATCTTTCGATCATGCATTCCCGGGGGGGCTGAATTTTGATGGTCGCGTACGGTCCCCGCCTCTACTGGACTTCGCGAATCGGTATATATATATATATATATATGCGTTCACGAGAACGTCCGTGCTGAATTACCGGTGAACTACCTGCACGTGACAGCCGCCTCGGGCCCTGCTCGAACTCGTGACTATTCAATTCCGGTCGGTCCGGTTGGACTCTTGCGCGTCTGCCTGCACATTGCATGTCTCTTCCCCCATTGGCTTACAACCCTTAGTCCATCTCTGATGTAGCTAGCCAGCTTCGCTTTCTCACGCCGTCGCCTACAGCGAGAGAAGGAGAACCGATAAATATTCACAGATCGCTCGAGCACTATTTGCAAGAATTCTTTAATAGTTAACACTGTTGTTGAGCGTTCGATTTAAATATTTGGAATTTTCAACAATAAAATATATAAAATGTTACATCATTGAATTACTTGTGATGCATTTGAATATTTAATTTAATTATATAATTTTTTAGACTTTATTGGAAATATCTGTGGACATTTTAATATCGTTTTGCAAAACAAAAGATTTGAAGTGATCCGTATTAAATCAAAAACAGAACTTTAATAATAAAATAAAATTATTTTTATACAAAATTTAGATACAAAATATCTTAGAATTTTAGAAAAAACAATATTACAAAAACGTTTAATGAATTATATTTTAAAGGTATCATTTTATTAAATAAGTATAATTTTTTTAATTGTTACAACATGAAATAAGTATTTCTTTCTAAAGAATTTTCATTCTAAAAATGATTTGATGGATGTGTTAATTAAAAAATCTATTAAAAATATAAATTTTTTAAAATTATATTATGGATATTGAAGTTGTTATGGATGAACTCGTACATTTTTTATTTTTTTGTATATAAAATATAAAAATTTATTATGCAATAATTTAATTAGAGAAATATAAGAAAAATTAAACAAAATGGGGGCAATTACAAGAAATGGGGGCATTACAGCAATTACAAGAATCTTTTATTATTAATTACGTAACTCGAATGACACTGTATAGTCACCTTACATATTGCGCACATCATTTACTGACATATACAAGAGTACGAGTAAATGTATGTGATGACTGGCATTTGTCAGTTGACTATTTAACTATTTAATGAGTGTCGAGCACTCGATGAGGTTATACAAATAATATCAATAAATTGAAATAATTTTGAACGCATTAGATTAATTAAAATGCATATATGCGAACATGTTTAATTAATATAATATACGGTTAGATACATATTATTTTTGCATTTGCTGATAATCAATACAATTTAAATGTTGACCTACTTTTATTGCTTTAATATTTTTAGACTTTGCGTCATAGAGGAACTTTAAATTAAATGTTATCCCTCGAAGAAAATTTCTCACCTGTTTCTCTTTAAGAAAATCAACTCGTGAAATACTGCAGGCATTGTGTATTCATATAATATGTATTTATATAATGAATCCAGACAGGAGACTTTGATGGATTCCGTCAGACACTTCGTGAAAAGCACGAACACGTGGCAGATGTTAGCCTGATGAGTGACTATGCATCGGTGAATGCAAGCGTTTCTTACATTGGTCATCGCTAAAACGGTACGATTTGGCTGGCATCAAAGATATGATTTAGTGCTCGTCTAACTGGCACGTTGGTGACACTTCTTTATTGATTTCGTGGAAATAGTATAGCGACTGAATTGACGTTTTCGTTGGATATCGATCTTCTAAAAATAAGATTGCAGAGTATTTCACTCTGGTGCCATAACTTGCTGCCAAATGACAAACTTGATGAGTGATTGCATTTCCGTTTGGATCAAGTTGAAGTATAAATATCTGTAAACATCGTGTTTAAATATTATTAGGTGTAGTAAAAAGAAATCCATTATTTTTCCATTAAATTTCATGCAAAAATGGATTATATATATTAAAAGAGATCGAAGTATGAAATGTTAAAAAATACAAAAAAATATATATATTATAAAGCAATATTAGCGGAAAGAATAGTTCTGCTGAAGAATCGAAAAATTTAGCTACAGATTTAGATACAGATCTGAAAACTTGGCTGAACCATCAAAATAATTATGTATGGAACGTGTTGCTAAATAACGCTGCAAAAAATTTTGATATTTCAGCAACCAGTTTGAAAGTTCTATATATCATTATTTTGATGATCCAAATTATTTTTAAATCTGTATTTACAGCTAAAGTTTTATAGATGCTTCAGTAATATTATTCTTTTAGTAATATCTTTTAATAATATTATATCGGTATATCGGTCAATAGCATCGGTATGATTAGTTTTTTTATCAAGAGTTATATTAGAATATTATTTTTTAAATCACATTTCGAATTTTGCGCAAAAAGAAAAATACATCGTCTAAATTCTGACCTCGATACGAGATTGCTATTTCACTGCAGCCGCGAGGAGAAAAGACTGTTTCAGCCTACATCGGTAGCATATAAGGAGCAATGGATTTCTCCGACGAAGGACTAGAGAGTGGTGGCGGGAATCGCGGGGAAGTCTGACGACTTTACACACTACCAAATCGCATATTTTCAATTCAATCTGCCTCCGCCTGCCCGGCCAACACAAGACGATCGAACGAAAAACCATTATTCTTCTTCGGACGAACAAAGAGCGGAAACGGGGATGGAACGAAGAGAAAAGACCGTCTAGTGAGGCGCAAGGACGAAGACAAGATGCGAGGAACGAATTCAGGAACGGTAAAGTGAGGGAGATGGCACGAAAGGATGGCCGATACCATTGTCGGGATGGCCCCACGAAATATTACCGGTTATTCCTGACCCAACCTACGCGAATTCGGGGGCGCAGTCTTCCATCGATAATCGTACCGGATATGTCGTAGATCTTGCTGGTAATATTTACGAGCTAGTGCTCCCCGTTCACATTCCTCTCTCCCTCTCTCTCTCTCTCTCTCTCTCTCTCTCTCTCTCTCTCTCTCTGTCACTCACATCATTCACATCCGCTCCTACTTATCTTAATGAGAGTGTGAGGGAAGTTTACCACTGCTGAAAATCTCTACTTCCGTCTTGGCGACCAAGCAGAATTCATTTTCACATAGTATATCTCTATTTGGAAGGGATATTAGAGCGCAACTCACTCAGTCGTACGAGTTATTTATTAACGGCGGTTGTTGAACCCTCGCGCGAGAGCGTATTGGATTCGGTTTCACTGAGGTTACCCGGAATAGCATATCGTTTTAAACATTTTAGTGGAGAATCCCGTATCGATGTTACATGCCCCGGATAATCCGTCGGATCCATTCTTTATTGAAGGTATTTGGCTCGTATCCGACAGTCGAGGGATCGATCGCACGTCGTGTTTTCAGTACGTCCCGTGTATATACTTCGTTCGCGAATCGATCATCTTGATTACGTCCCGCAGTATAAAAGACTACTCTAAAAATACGACCGTGGAATCTGGAATTTATCTTGGGAAGAAATCGGGAAAATAACCGATGGTTGCTGGTACTGAGAGGATGGGAAGGAGGAGAGGAGTCCGCTTCGAGCAGTCGTACAAACCGCCCTGAACGAAATAAAATATTGCCGTGGATGCTATCCCACGTAAGCCGATCACGAGATATATATGTAACTGTGTATGGTTAAGATCGCTAGGTTTGCGAGTCGGCTCTTAAGAATCTCTTTCGATTATTGAGACATTTCGTTCCTGTCAATTCCTCTCGACTTTTTCGTCATCGCCATTGTCGTCCTTGTACTACGCCGATCCATCAAAATGCTTTATTTTTCTCCAATCCGCCATACTTTCGCAATAGGATATTATTTGCCACGAGTACTACCTCAATAAGCGTGTATTACTTTTTCTATCTTTTTCATTTACCGTTTTTAATCATTTACATTTCTAAAAGACTTTATTCTCTTTATAAATTCTTGATGAATAAAAGAATTTTAAAATTGCATAATTGAATCTGCATACATTTAACGTGCATTATAAATAATACATGAAATTATACTATTAAGAAGCATCATATTACTAAAAAGGATCGATGTTCATATTATAAATAAAAAAAATTATTGATTAAGCTTATATTTATATTACACGCATGGATTAAATATAGAGTCAACTATAACTTTATAATCAGTTATTATAAATAAATGAAATTTATTTTTAAAATTTTAAAATTTATATTTATATTGTTCTATATATCTACTGTTTATATATTGAAACGTTGTATAATTTCTACTTTCAGCAATTCTCATAATTTGATATTATTTAATATGTTGATGTGTATTAAAAAATCTTTCTGAATAAAATTTTTTAAATAATTATTCTTCTTTGAAAAAGAAAATGAAAAGCTTTATAAAAATTTTATAACATTTACCTATATTTTGCAAATTTTTTGGAAATTTCCAAAATGGAAAATACGACAAGGCGGAATTATAATGATCCACCTGTTAAACGTCGCTTCACGGCATGATGAAAAGCAGGGTATTTTTGTGACAAATATTTGCTGCTTACCATATATAATGGATTTTCCTTTTGATTATTGGCCTATTCCCATTATTCTTGGCGAATGATTTCTTCGATAGCTGTTTTTCTCCGTCTGGCGTTTTTACACCGACCTTTCTATGTTGATCGCGCACGCAAAGGATTATATCGACTCTGAAACTGCCTTCAATAACTCGCCCAGTTATTCTCTTTCTCTTTGACATCGATTGGAATTCCCACATTAATGCTCCCGATTGTGCTTCCTTCTCAAAAATTCCGCACGTACAGGATCAGAAATTTTCATAATTGTTCACTTGCATTCGTCACATTATCCGTGAGATGATTAATGAATAAAAATTAATCTCTGCATCATTATGTTGATTTATTTGTTTTAATCGTTTTTCATAGAATAATGTAACATTTCTTTCTTGATTATATTAACCGCAAAAATGCGTAAACTGAATAAATTTTTACACGAAATTCGTATAAGTATCGATGACATAACCTTCGATAAAGTCAGTTCTCTTTGCTTTAAATCTTAAACAGAGAGGCATTAATTACTTAACCTTGGGAATTAAAGACTTCTGATGAATAAAACTCTCTAGGGCTTTGAATAATAATCTCCTAATGGCAGTAAAAAAAGAAAAGTTTAATAACCAAGTAAAGCTTACTTTAATAAAATTTTAATTTGAAGCTTAGTTTCGCCAAGACTTAATATTGAAATTGCGAAAGTTGTGAAGGAGGATAACGTTCAACCAAATTTCCGCTGAGAAAAAATATTCTACAAGTTCTTTATGAATTTCTGAAACTAGATACGAAAATCTTACTCTCTGGACATCTGTTGTAAGGTAACATATGCTGAATGCGTAAACTGTAACTTTCTATACTTTGTAAATAAGAAAGGTTTACGGAAAATTTATTTAAATGTTTAAATATTGCTCTACAATGTTAAATTAAAATTATTATTCTATTTCAGTTATTTCTAATTGTTTCTATAGATCGCCACTACTCAATATACCGTTGATTTAACTAAAACAATGAAACTGTTTAACTCAAGAATGTATTAATTTGATTCAAATTTAATTTATTATTTACTATGTGCATACGTTATGAACGCTGTTTACTTTGAATAATTCTATCAGAAATGAGTTAGATATAATCGTTGTTTTTAACCGTATATTTTAAATTAAAATAATATCTACATTTTGACACACTGACAGTTAAAAATAATAAAAGGTTATTTCACTGAAGAAACTAGTGTAGAATTCTTTATTATTTAATAGTGCATAATTTTATAATATTTTCATGCTGTAACGTTCAACAATCCTTATTTGTTATAATAATAAATTTTGTTAAATATTTAATTTTTATGTGAGTTATATATATATTATTCTGTATATACAAATATGTATGCAAATATGTCTAACATGTTGGTGCTTTAAAAATATCTTTGACGAGTTAATAAAATCAACGGCAGAAAAGAAAACTTTCATTGAAATTTCAGTCGAAAAGTGTTGTACAACGTTCTCGTTGAGCGAGAAAGAATTTTTTTCTCGCAACGTAAAGCGCGTGCCAGTAATTTTCGGCATAACGGAGTTCCGCTGTAATAATTTCACCGAGAAATTATCCGCTGTCCGACTTGCTCCTGCACAGCCTTGCCATTATTCCTTTTTTTACGTACTTCATTCTGCATTCGCACTATGCTCTATTCTCTCATGTACTTTATTTTATGCACGATCTCGATCGTATGTCGTGCTTTGCATTTTACCGCTGAAATTCTATTATTGTTAAAGCTCTATCATGATATGGATATTTCTATGAGTTTTCTGTTTTGATAATTAGAATTAAAGTATTCCGTACTCTTCGTGATTTTTGTTTTGGCCAACAGAAGAAATTTTTCATGAAAGGCAATATGCATTTAATAATTTTATTTATCATGAAAATCGATTTTTGTAGACACTATTATAATTATATTGATATACACTATTATAGTTACTAACTATTAAGCACATATTTATTTTTTATGGAAACAGCAAAAAAATTCTGGCTTCTGTAATTATAAAAATTATAAAAATTTTATAATATTATATTTGTTTATCGAAATTCTGCTAACATCTAATCTTGAAATATAACACGGTTTAATAAATCTTCAGAATTAATTTGATATTTATTATATAATCACGATTTAATCGAGAAACACAGATATTCCTGTTTTAATTTTTTTGCATAAAAATCTAAAAATAGTAACAATAAATTAATTAATCGGAAAATAGTCTTTCGATTTAAACATAGATAAATTTTATTTTTCAAATAATCGGTTTAATAATCCTTTTTAAATGAAAAAAATTAATGTAATATAGATTACCTACTTAAATTATCATCTATGAAATTATGTATAAGAATTTGATAATTCATATATAACAATTAAAGTATCTGCTACTAATAATCTATGTATATTTATCGATCAAACTTTCGCGAATTAGGATTTCAGTAATAATATTTTTATTCAGTAACTTTCTAGAAGGAAATTAGTTATTATCTCTAATATATATTTTAAGCGCCACTAATAAATTTACAAAATATTAGCAATAATAGTTTATTTATCGATCGACAGAATATTTAAATAAAATATTCTACATGATTTATTGACATGATTTTATGTGATAACGCATGAAATATTTCAAAACGATACCAATACTGCTGGCGCGCGGCCTTGGTCTTTGTTATTTTGATCTACAACGCTTTATGTTTACACAAGGTCACCGCGCCAACTGCCATTCATGTGGCAACACTTGAGCCGGCAGACAGGTGCGAACATACCTTCATGTATTGAAGTATATCGTTCCTTGCGATCACGACAAGTGTCAAAAGCAACATCAAACGCGATTATTTACCATAAACAATATTAGACTATCGAGAGAGACATGCACTATTAGTAAACTTCCATGATTAATGTCTGTATGAACTATTTATTGAAGAAATTATTTCGTGGAATAAAAATTTAATTAGTTTTGTCGTGATATTTATATCGGCAATAATGATTTTTTTTAACGTTCAGATTCGAATATACCTCACATTGCACTTTTAATTTTTCGACAATCTGAAACGTAATTCGATCATCTTCGCATTTTTTTTTCACGTTATTTTCGCATTTCGATAAAATTCTGTCGCAATGTAGAAATAAAGTGCCCGTTGTGTAAGCAACATTGAAAGTGTCCCATAAAATGCTACATGATTATTCTATTCTAGTGATTGACATCGCGCGATCGTAATTAACTGCGTTTTCGTGAACTATTATCTATATTTTCGTGAATTACATTATCGAGTAAAACGATTTAAATGAATTTAAGAAGAGGAGAAAACCTCGAATATATCGAGCGTTAGCGAAGCAATCATGGCAACAAATTATTATTTTTTATTTGTTATCGGAATTAATTATTTATAATTATTTTATGTGCGGGCAACAATTATTCTTTGATAAATTGTTTATTATTAATAACCTTTAGTTAGTTGCGTGAAAATACGCGTGAAATACGTTGTTAAACAACATGACTTGGGATTACGGCGATCCCGTGCGACTAATTAAAGGTTAACAATCACATGAAAAATTATGAAGCAATTCTTCACAAATTAACAGTTTTATCATAACAGTTATTTATTCTTCATAATTTCACATTTTTCGCAAATAATGATCATAAAAGATTATTCATCTATTCATATATTTTTCAAAACTTTTAAAGTGTCAACATCCTCTTTTTTTTCTCTTTTTTTACTTTTCTATATTCTATCGATCCGCCTATATATTTTTCCGTAGCCGACCTCGATCGTATGTCGCGGATGTTTTCTCTCGTTTTATCTCCGAAATTCTATCGTGGTCGAACTTCCATTGTGATCTCGCTGTTCGGTATACATTTTCCTATACTCCTACCTGTATCTCACAGTGTCACCCTCGTGTTCCCTCTCTCACTCTTTCGTTTTATTTCTCATTTTTTCGCATTCTCTCTACTTCGTGCGGTCCTATTTCCGGCTCTGTCTCTCCTATCGGTTGGATTCGACGCATTCTCGTGCAGTTTTGTATAGTTGGCCTCTATGGCAGTAAATAAATAAGTAGGATTAGCTGCGACACGTTTATTCCCGCTTGCGCACTCCACCCTGCGTACTACCAGCGTGAATTTCCGGTTGGTTTTCACGCCGCCACCCGGATTTTGCCTACCCCTCTGCTCAACTCTTACTAAAAAAGAAATAGCGAAAAAACGGAGCACCAATCTTTTACTTTTCTTTTTATATATTGGATCACTACGTCACACTCGGCAGAATGAATATAACATTTCAATTTGATAAGATTTATCTTTGTTTTTTGACAGTATAAATTTTATCAAATACTTGATTATCAATCCGTAAATCGAATAAACATTTGTTTTGATCTATATGAAGAATGAAAGCAAAAAAAAATTAAAAATGCCTCGAGAGATTAAGAATTATAGAATACAAAATTAATCAAATGCGTGAAAAAATAATTATCTTAGTTTTATCATTTTATTTATTAACTTTTCTTTTTTTATTATATAGGATTTAGATTGTTTATATAATGCACCATTTAACTCTCCGTAGCTCTACCGGCAATATAAAAATTTCACCTTTTGTCCGCAAACTGGGTTTTCGAATTTTAGTGCAAATTTTTATATTGTTCCAGACTGTATAAAAATCTAATAAAGTTCTTACATATATGTATGTGAAAACTTTAACGAATTTTTACTATCGCAGAAGTTGGATTGTTTATTTTACTTATTTTTTTTATAAATTTAAATTTATTTAATAAATTTACAATAAAAAAATTCATTTTAAAGTCTAACGTTAACGGTTGAGAGTTAAAATATAGATGAAAAATGTAATTTTTATACATATTTCAATGACATATTGTATTAGGGAGAGATGATTTTTTATGTAAATTTTGATTTTCATCTAAATCATAAATATGACAATAAACATGTTTAAAAGATATTGTCTCACTAGTACTGCTATCTTTCATCTTCATTTCCGTTTTTGAAACGTATACAACTTAAAAATTGTAATTTTACGTTGATTTTCACGATATTCAGATATAAATGCTTTTTCTAATAACATTTTTTAATCGCCGATCCGAAAATAAATTGCAGATTTATTTTAATTGGGCGTATAGAATCTGTTACAATTATCATTTTGAATTTTATATTTTATATTTTTCTATAAATTGAAAATAATAAAATTTGTTGAGAACAAAAACTCTTTTTGTTTTTCTTATGTTCATTATGTTAT